>Ga0315546_1000436_pt1 | contig 30471 bp, 27 predicted proteins | sample SalMarSW160170MG_FD_203833 | JGI IMG/M metagenome (GOLD analysis project Ga0315546, IMG submission 203833) | Salt marsh sediment microbial communities from the Plum Island Ecosystem LTER, Massachusetts, United States - Salt Marsh Sediment SW1601-170 ...
AGGGATACTCGTCATCGGGTAATTCCGCCGGAGGCTTAAACTCCACAACCTTAAAGTGTCCTAGCCCGTCAGGGGTATTGAACTTCTGCAAAAACATAGTGGGAGTGCCCGGGTGGTCTTCCGAAGGGCAAGGCCAGTGAATTCCTCCTACCGTGTTGCCCAGCCGTTCGTAAGTTATCCCCTTATATTGGGGAACACAGCTTCTTATTTCCTCAAATATCTCTTCGCTCGAGGAAAAACTAAATTTGTCCTTGTAGCCCATTTTCTCCGCCAGCTTGCATATAATCCACCAATCAGGCTTGGCTTCACCAGGAGGTTCAACGACTTTGTTTATCTTCTGCACCCTCCTGTCTATCCATGTATGGGTAGCTTCTCTCTCCACCCAAGTAGCCGCTGGTAGCACCACATGAGCGAGCTTAGCTATTTCAGTGGGGAATATGTCCTGGACCACGAGGAAGCTAACCTTTTCTAAAGCTTTCTTCACGTTATTAACATCGGGAACTGCCATTGTTGGGTCTCCGCCGACGACATAGAGGTAGGGGCACTTATATAACATCTCTATATAGGTAACCCCTGGCTTGGTAGGCAGGTTATTCACCCCCCACGCCTTTTCAAATAATTTCGCCGTCTCCTCACCAACACGTTTAAATCCGGGGTAGAAGACACATAGGCAGCCCATATCACCACTCCCCTCACCGTTTATCTGTCCTCTCATTGAGTTTATTCCGCTCCCCGGCTTACCAGCATGGCCGCAGAGAAGAGCCAGGTTAGCGTGATTCCTAACATTGTCGGTGCCGACATAATGCTGGGACATACCCTGGTCATAGAGAATGCATCCCCTCTTTGCCTTAGCATATGTAATCGCCGCCTCTTTAATCTTCTCCAACGGCACCCCGGTGATTTCCTCTGCCTGTTTTAGGTCTATCTTAGAGAGAAAACTGCGCAATTCATCAATCTCGGCTGTCCTCGACGCAATGAACTCTTTATCCTCCAGTCCCTCGGCCATGATGATGCTCATCATGGCATTTATCAGGGCAGCATCTGTGCCTGATCTTAATTGCAGGTGGATATCAGCCAGATGTCTTGCCGTGGCAGTTTTCCTGGGATCAGTATAGATAACTTTAGCCCCCTTGGCTTTAGCTCGGGCTACCCTTCGGGCTATCAGGGGAAAGGTCTCCGTAATGTTAACACCGGCGAGGAAGATACAGTCAGCGAGCTCGATTTCAGGCTGGGATGTCTGCATTGCCCCTGAACCCATGGCAGGAATTAGAGCCGCTGCTGCTGGAGAGTGACATAATCTGCCGCAATACTCTATATTATTAGTACCCATCACCAAGCGGGTAAACTTCTGCATCACATAAGCATCCTCATTGCTATTCCGACACGAGGCGATGAAGCCAAAATCCTCTGGACTGGCTTCCTTCAGCTTGGAGGATATTAAGTCAAGAACTTCGTCCCAGGATGTCTCCCTAAGAGTGCCATTCTTTCTCACTAAAGGCATTTTCAGCCTGTCTGCACTATAGAGAAACTCATAGGCGTTCTTGCCTTTAGGGCAATTAGCCCCCTGATTTACAGGGTGTTCTTTCCAAGGTTCCTGTCCGACTATCTTGCCGTCTTCGACAACCAAGTCCATGCCACAGCCGCAACTGCAATAGGGGCATATTGTCGATGCATATTGAATGCTCATTCTTGCCTCCTTTTAAGCGGACTCGGGCCAAGATTTCTTACAGTCTCGGTAAAATTGCTCATAGTATCAGCCATTTTTTTCCCCTCAGAGGCTCCAATCCATTGTAGCCTCAGCCTATCGCTACTAATTCCTATAGCCTTGAGAAAAGGCTTCAAGCCGGCGACCCTTCTTCTAGCGGATAAATTGCCCTTCATGTAGTGGCAGTCTCCTGGATGGCAACCACCTACGAGAACGCCATCTGCGCCTAGGGCAAAGGCCTTCAGAATTAGAAAATCGCTGACTCTCCCTGAACACATCACTCTTATTGTCCTTACATTTGGTGGATATTGCATCCGTGAGGTACCCGCCAGGTCAGCAGCGGCATAGGAGCACCAGTTGCAAAAGAAAGCAACTATCTTGGGCTCAAATTTGTCCATTGGCGCCTCCTTGGTTGTTGATACGGCTCACCTGATACAGTAGGCAGCATGTGGTAAAATACAAACATAAAGCAAGCAGGCTTAACACCGAAGGGGCATTATACCCCTTGGGGGTATAATGTGTCAAAGGAGTCTGCTTTCTCCGAGGATATGATGGTTGAAGAGACGATATCAAAAGAAGTTCTGTTGAACCGATTGAAAAGGCTTGAGGGGCAAGTTCGGGGTGTTGAGAAGATGATCGAGGATGGGCGTGATTGTGAGAGCATTGTTACTCAATTGGGGGCAGTTCGCTCGGCAATTGAAGGTGTTGGGGCACTTCTGCTCAGAAATTATATGAAGATTTGCTTTGACAACAAAACACCCGAATGTGCCGGTATTGAGTCTCTGGAGCGGGCTATCGCTATCTGGAGTCGGGTCCATATTGGGGATAAAACTTAGGAGACGAAAAGGGTGGCTACGAATCAGGTTAGCACTATAGGAATTAGCAATAATCGTCTCAGGCCCCCTTTTTTCGGTAGAAATGAGTGAGTCTAAGGTTCGTGTTTTTGACTCTCTGGCCTCAGATTATGATGCCTGGTTTGAGGAAAAAGGAAGATTGATATTTGCCTCAGAGGTTGAGGCTTTGAGGCAAGCCTTGCCTTTGCTACCTAAGCCATGGATTGAAGTGGGAGTAGGCAGCGGTCGTTTTGCTCAGGCTTTAGGCATAGATATTGGCTTGGACCCATCGGGCAAACTTTTGGAGATGGCTAGAAATAGAGGCATAAGCGTGTTCTTAGGCAAGGGCGAGGAAATGCCATTTCATGATGGTGTTTTTGGAACAGCTTTCTTCGTTGTTACATTATGTTTTGTTGATTCACCGATGAGAACTTTGGGCGAAGCTGCCCGTATCCTCAAAAGTCAGGGGAAGATGGTATTGGGCTTGGTATTGGGGGAAAGTCCTTGGGGACAGCTTTATCAAAGGAAAAAAGAAACGGGCCATCGTTTTTACAGGCATGCTACGTTCTATAGCTATGCTGAGGTAGGCGTACTTTTAAAGCAGGCTGGCTTTTCTGTTGAGCAGATTGTATCGACGTTGTTTCAGGACCCTGGCGAAGTATACCATATTGAATCTCCGCAACAAGGTTTTTTTCAGAGCGCCGGCTTTACAATGGTCTTGGTGAATAAACCTCGGTCTGGGCGATAGCACAAAATGGCTGGCTCTATCATTTATGGACCGGTGCCATCCTGGCGGTTAGGAAGATCGCTGGGAATTGACCTTTTATCTCAAAAGGCTAAAACTTGCAATTTTAACTGCATTTATTGTCAGCTAGGTGAAACTGTGAACCCTGTTACCCAGCGGGGAGAATTTGTATCCCTTGCCCAGCTAAGTAAGGAATTAAAGGAAGTGAGGGGCATAGCTGCTGATTATGTCACTTTTTCCGGGACAGGAGAGCCTACTTTAGCTAGCAATCTAGGACAGGCTATCGAAATAGCCAAATCAACCTTAAATCTCCCTGTAGCAGTTCTGACTAACTCTTCTTTAATGCCCAGAAAGGATGTGCGCCACGACCTTGCCAAGGCGGATGTAGTGGTAGCTGAAGTAGACGCTCATACCCAGAAATTATTCAGACAAATTAATAGACCTGTAACTGTACTTTTGCTCACTGATATAGTTGACGGCATTCAACTCCTCCGAAGGGAGTTTAAAGGCAAACTATGTCTGGAGGTAATGTTCATAGAACGCAATAAGAATTTCGCTGGGGAAATAGCACAAGTAGTAAGGTTGCTTTCGCCTGACCAAGTACAACTTAATACCCCTTTGCGTCCTTGTGCTATTAAGCCTCTAACACCAGCACAAATGAGTTTTATAAAAAGTGAGTTCGTCCACCTTGGGGATGTAAGCACAGTTTATGAAGCATCTAGGCCTGAAGTCACACCGCTGAACTTAAAAGAAACCTTGCGACGAAGACCAAAAGTCTAAATAAGTTGTGTTAAAGGTAAACAACGGACCCTGCTTGAGTTGTGCACTATGTGGCTAATGGTATAATTTGAAAAATTGGTAGCTTAGTTAGTAAGGCTTGAGGGATGAGGAAAAGGCATAGCCTGGAATTGAGGCCCATCGGGATAATTCATTCTGCTTACAAGAATAGGGGGGCACCCCCTTATCAAGGGTATAAAAGTGAGGAAATTTCTCAGATAGAGGTATTTCAGGAATTCGAGGAAGGCTTAAAGGACATTGAGGGATTTTCCCATATTATCGTTATCTACTGGTTTCATAAGTCTCAGGGATATCATCTTTTGGTTAAGACACCTTGGGATGATAGTTTACACGGTCTCTTCACTACCAGATCACCGCATAGACCTTGTCCCTTGGGATTGACTACAGCGGAGCTATTAGCCAGGGAAAAGAATATCCTCAAGGTGAAAGGACTGGATGCCATAGACGGCACCCCCCTGTTAGACATCAAGCCATGTGTTCCTTCAATAGACAAGAGGTCGGTTGTAAAACCTGGCTGGTTTGAAGGCAAGCTGGGGAAGGGAAGAAGCTGACAGCGACTCATATCTCCATACTGTTGATTGTAGGGGCAGGTGCCGGTTTTGCCAGTGGACTGCTAGGGGTTGGCGGCGGTTTCATAATAGTTCCCGTTAGCTACTGGATTATCCTGGCTATGGGTGTCTCTCCAGATATCGCCATAAGAATAGCATTCGGGACAAGTTTGCTGGTGATTTTGCCCACAGCGATAAGTGGCACTTGGAGACATAATAGGAAGAAGGCAATTAGCTGGAAAACCGCCTTAATTTTAGGCTCATGTGCCTTGGTCGGGGCCCTGGTTGGAGCTGCCCTGGCAGCTCATATTTCTGGCAAAATACTGGAGATAAGCTTTGGAGGGCTGGTTCTAGCTGTTGCCTTATGGATGGGCTTAGGACTAATGCCAAAGTTGAGAAGAGGGGGTGAGGAGCTGCGGGAAAAATTCGGGCTTGTGGCAGCTTGCGGTTTCCCTATAGGCATAGTAACCGGACTGACCGGGCTTGGTGGTGGGGCATTGATAGTCCCCATGCTGGTATTAGCACTAAATTTTCCTATGCATATTGCTGTGGGGACATCGGTGGCTTCAATAATATTTGCCAGCTTGGGTGGTACTGTTGGCTATATCGTAAACGGGCTTGGGGTACCCGGTCTCCTCCCTTATTCCATAGGCTATGTAAATTTACCCATATGGTTATGCTTGGCAGCTACCAGTATACCCCTGGCCCAGCTTGGAGCCCGGGCAGCACATGCCCTGCCGGCGAAACAACTAAGGTATATCTTTATTGCCTTCATGGTCTACGTAGGGCTAAAGATGATTGGCGTATTTTAGCCGGGCACAGGGCTTTGAGCCTTAAAGACACCCAGAATTGGCGACATCGCCGCATCTATTGGTCTACCAGAGTACGCTGCATATGGGTTTCAGAAACTCGAGCTGAGCAGAGTAAAGACAGCCGAGGAGTAGTAGTCCCAGAATTATCAGTATTGTGGCACCTACCGGTCTGGAGTATTTTGCATATCGGTCTCCCAGGCTTGAAGTCAGAGCAAAAGCGGCTGTGCCGAAGATAACGAGGTCATCGAGCATAAAAAAGACATCGTATAGCAAGATGTAGGCATAGTGTTGGAATGTGGAGAGACTAGCCAGGGATAGAACTCGAGTGAAAACCGCGGGGATTGCTGCTGAACAGACGAATTCGACAGAATTTATCAAAAAGGCCAGAGCTACAATTCCCACTATCGTTCCCAGGGTTATGGGAGAAGACACAATCTTCTGTATTCGGGTCATCGTCTTTTTTCGGGACTCCTCGCCTGTAACTTCACAGACAATGGCGCCTTTTGTTTCTACTACTTCCCTTATTTGCAATATCCCTCCACCCAGAGCTACCAAACCAACCACAGTTGTCACTGCTCTGGAATAGCCAATAAGCAGGTAAGCATTGAGCCATGCTGTCATGAACAGAAAATACAGGACTCCTGAAGCCAGAACAAAAGAGCCGACAATAAGCCATATTCTTTTTTTATCTCTCAAGGTTGCTACCAGGGATATGAGGTAAACGAGCACCCACATAGCACAGGGGTTGAAGCCATCAACAAGACCCAGAATCACGGCCAAAGCTGGAAGCGAATAATCAGAAAGTACAATTTCCCCTATGAGGGGCAACACGATTGTGTCTCGGGGTTCTTCACTTGCCGACGGCGGACAGTTCCCCGCCAGACATTGTTGCAAGGCTTTCTCAATCTCACTGCCCGTTGTTTCCTCGGATTCCCAACCACCAGATACCCAACCACTAACAAGTACTTGATTTTCGGAGATTGTTATGATTGTTATGGGAAACTCCGGCTCGTCTTCTATCCCTAACTCTGCAAGCATCTCAGACAATAGGGCACTTCCTGCGGGTGTAGTGGAGTCGTGTTCAACAATTTGAACTAAGGGGTATTTCTCGGCTAACTTTTCGTTAAATGGCCTCTGTTCATCACAGTGTGAACAGCCAGGGAGATAAAAGAAATTGATGTCACCGGCACCTGCCGTTCTCTGACTCGCGAATCCGCTGACTATTCCCAAGATTATCAGGGATATAATCAAGTACCTCTTGAAGCGGTCCTGGAAAGTGTTTCTTAAAAAATTAGTCAATCTGTTGTATGTTGACAAATGCCACCTCAAAATAGCCTCCACTGTTCAAGATTTTCCACGTGAAAAGCATATGGTGCGCAGGTCGCCACTTGGAAGGCTATGCCCTTGGCTAGAATCGCTATTTATCTCCTGAATTTATCCAAATTCACATGATGTGCAAGACACCACTGTGAAAACTATGCTCTCACTATCCATATTGCCTGCGACATCAAACACTATTGCAGTGACTGTAACGACACCGGCCGTATTCGGGGCAGTCCAGGTAATCGTAGAGCCCTCCCCGGAAATATCGCCGCCATCGCATGCCCATTCATGAACCAGTTCGCCACTCGTGTTTGAACTAATGCATTCAATATCGTATTCTTTTCCTTTCCCGACCTTGTACCCAGTAGTGATTTTTTTCAAATATTTATGCTCGGCAGTAACAATCAGGTCTTCGATAATTGACATAGTACCATTTGCCGCAATTAGAATTACCGACCTTGTGTCTTCCCCATTATGACCATCATTGACCACAACTGTGATGTCGCATACGCCGATTTCTTCAGGGGCAGTCCAGGTAACTTCATGCCCCGTGCCAGTAATATTACCTCCGCTAGCCGACCAGTTATAGCTTAGCTCGTCGCCATCACGGTCTGAAGCAGTACACGTTACATTGAGACTACTCGAAGGAGCAGTCCAGTCTGCCTCAGCTTCCAGGCTGGTGATGACTGGAGGATAGTTATCTACCGACGCGCAAGATGAGGCTAAGAGCAGCACTGCTACCGCCATAATTGCTAGAAATCCTTTTCTGTTCATTAGTTTCTCTCCCTGAAGCTCTTTCGTTCAAGCCTGTATTCAGGGCATCACATAATATATTACCACTATTATATTGGTGATGGAAACTATCGTTTGAATAATTCTTCAGGCATCTTCTGTATGAAAGGCGCATGGTATGCAGGTCGTCACTTGAAAGACTAAGCCTTTAGCTAGAATCGTTATTTATCTCCTAACACCCAAACGTACACGGTGAGCAAGACACCACTTCGAAAACTACGCTCTTACAGACCATATTGCCAGCGATATCAGATACTACTACCGTGACCGTCGTTCTCTCAAGGTACTTATCAGGGGCAGTCCAGGTAATCATAGAGCCCTCTCCGGAAATTTCGCCATCCTCGCATGACCATTCATAGAACACTCCGATGCTCGTGTCTGTAACGATGCACTCAATATCATACTTTTGTTGTTTCCCGACTTTATATCCCCAGGAGTATGTCTTCAGGTAGCAATGTTTCGCCGTGACAAGCAAGGCTTCAATGTTTGGTGGTTGCCCTGTCACTACGCTAGTACACAGAGTTCTCGCGTCTTCTCGACCATGACCATCGATAACCGCAACTGTGATGTTGTATGCGCCAACTTCTTCAGGAGCGGTCCAGTTTACAGCCGTGCCTGTGCCAGAAATACTACCTCCGGTGGTTGTCCACTCATAACTCAACTCGTCGCCATCAGGGTCCGAAGCAGTACACGTCACTTGGATACTACCCGAAAGAGTGGTCCAATCTGCGTCGGCTACCAGGTTAGTAATGGTTGGCGGTTTATTGGTTCTCACTGTGATGATTACATAATCCGTATCTTCGCCACCGCGGCCATCGCTCACCGTGACTGTAACATTATAGGAGCCTTCAGGGTCAGGAGCAGTCCAGGTAACCGTCGCTCCTTCCCCATTTATCTCGCCTTCGCCAGCCGACCAGTTATAGCTTAGCTCGTCGCCATCGCGGTCTGAAGCAGTACACACAATCTGGCAGCTTCCCGAGGGAATAACTCTCTCCGGCGCTTCTAGGCTGGTAATGGCTGGCCGATGGTTGGCTAGCATTGTGTCAAGTAGGATCGCAAGTGCTATTGCTACCGCCACAATTACAATAATTACCAGCCATCTTTTTTTGCTCATTAGTTTCTCTCCTTTTAAACCTCTTTTGTTTAAGCCTGTATCCAGGGCATCATATATATTACCATTCTACCAAAACACGCATGATACGCAGGCCACCACTTCGAATGCTATGCTCTTCCTGACCCAATTGCCTGGACCATCAAGCACTTTCACCGTGATTGTAACTTCGCCGGCCGTATTCGGTGCAGTCCAGGTAATTATAGGGCCCTCCCCGGAAATTTCGCCGCCATCGTATGACCATTCATAAACCAGTTCGCCGAGTTCGCCGTCCGTGTCTGAAGAAATGCACTCAATATCGTAATCGTACATTTTCGCAGCCTTGTACCCAGTAGTAGTTTCTTTCAAATACTCGTGTCCTTTGGCAGTAACGATCAGGTCTTCAATAATTGGTGGAGGACCATTTGACGCGAAGAGAGCTATCGATTCCGTGTCTTTCCTGCCCTGACTATTGGTAACCACGACTGTGATGTCGTACATACCCACTTCTTCAGGAGCAGTCCAGATAAGTTCAGGCCCTGTGCCGGTAATGTTACCTCCGGTGGTTGACCACTCGTAACTTAGCTCGCCGCCATCAGGGTCCGAAGCAATACACGTCACCTGGAGACTACTCAGAGGAGCAGTCCAGTCTGGCTCAGCTTCCAGGCTGGCGATAGTCGGCGCCGCGCAAGATGAGGCCAGGAGTAGCATCGCTGCCGCTACAATTACTAGCCATCTTTTTTTGCTCATAATTTACCTTTTCTGGAGCCTCTTTCGTTCAAGCCTGTATCCTGAGAATCGCATAATATTTTACCACTTTTATATTGGATTTGTTTAGAGCTTGGATTTTAGGATTTAGAATCTAGCCGCGGAGATTGCCACGCCCCGAAAAGTCGGGGCTCGCAATGACATCTTCATAGCATGGTGATTTGGATTGACATACTTGATATCTCCTCGCTATACAGCTGAAATCACCTTTATTTCGTCCCCCACCACCACGCCCAGGAAGTCGCAAGCACTTCCATCTCTTAGCGATACTTCAAGATAACCGCTGCTGCCCACGATAGCCATTACCCCTTTATTTTGCGCGTAGTAACTGTTGATACCTTGAATACAGTGTCCAGCCACCTCAACCATGACATCCTTTCCAGGTAAGTCATTGTTTTTAATATTTGTAATCAAGTTGCCAAAGCGGTCAATATGTAAGACCAGGCCAGCTAAATTACCCTCTGGATCAAGGGATGGTTTTGGTATGGGGAGGACATGCAGGGAGTTAATTTTTTCCCCGAATTCATAAAGGGAAATTCCTAGAGATAGGCCGGCAGCCACGGGGGCAAAAATATCTCTTCCATGGAAGATAGGGCTGACTGGATGTCGCCAGAAGCGAGGGTCGGTAATGGCTACAGCTTCAAGGCCGGTCTTAAATACTATCTCTTTGAGGTCATGAGTATGTTCGGTCAACGAGCGGCTTTCAATGTGAAATAAATCATCAATTATATAGCTGAGGATGCCGTTGTCGGGGGCAACGAAGAGGGCCGTTGGTGTTTTCAGTATTATCCCTTGGCGCTCACTTCCTACGCCGGGGTCAACAATAGCCATATGAATTGTTTGCTTAGGGAAGTAGCGATAAGCAACACTAAGTATGAAAGCAGCCTGAAGGATATTCTGCGGCTCAATAGAATGGCTGATGTCTATGATAGCAGCTTCAGGGTTAGTGCTTAGGATAGCGCCTTTAACAGCAGCAACGTAAGCATCATCATAGCCGAAGTCGGTGGTCAGGGTTATTATGAAACTCATTTATAGATACTAATACTGAGTAACGATTACAACAGCAAAAACGACAAGCAAGACAACCAAGATTATGGTCAGCTTGAAAAGGGTGCTTTCTATCCCTCGCCGAGTTCGATACACTGAGTCAGCTTGCCCAAAGATACCCCCTATACCTCCACCGTGTAACTGAAATAGTACAGTGGCAATTAAGGCTATCGCTATTAGTATCTGGGCGATAAGAAAATAAGTAGGCAATTTATTTACCTCCTAGCTCCTCTATGATAATCTCTCTCACCATGCCCGGATTAGCCCTTCCCCTGGTAGCTTTCATTACTTGCCCTATGATAAATGTCAAAGCTTGCTGCTTGCCAGAGGTATAATCTGCTAACGCGCTGGCATTTTTGGCCATCACTTGTTTTACCATTTCTCTTATTTCACCGGCATCGCTGATCTGGCTGAGTTTCCTTTCCGTTATGATCTCACTGGCTACATTGCCACTACGAAACATCTCCTCAAACACTGCCTTGGCAGCCGGTCCGCTTATAGTGCCATTATCTACTAAGCCGAGCATTTCTGCTAGATGTTTCGGACTTATTTTAACATTTTTAATCTCAGTGTTGGTAGCGTTAAGCAGTCGGCTGAAATCTCCTAAAAGCCAGTTACTAACCGTCTTGGCCTTGCCATGGTCCATTAGCTTAACGCAGTTTTCAAAATAATCTGCCATAGCCCTGGAGCTGGTTAGAATACTAGCATCGTACAAGGACAAGCCATATTGAGCCATAAATCGGTCTCTGCGTGCTTCTGGTAGTTCAGGGAGCCTTGCTCTGATTTCCCCTATCCAGGCTCGGTCCAAAACCAGGGGAGGTAAATCAGGTTCGGGAAAATATCGGTAATCGTCAGCATACTCTTTGGTTCTTTGGGTCACTGTTATGCCTGATTCATCTATCCAACCTCTGGTCTCCTGTACCAGTTCTCCACCTTCCTCAAGCACCTTTTTTTGTCGTATGGATTCATATTCCAGGGCTTGGTAAACGGCTTTGAAGCTATTCATATTTTTAACTTCCACCTTGGGCAAAAACTCTTTACTGCCCGATGGGCGGATGCTTATGTTAGCATCACACCTAAAGCTTCCCTCTTCCATGTTGCCGGTGGCCACCCCTAGATACCGCAAGATACTGCGTAACCTGATAAGGTAATCCCGGGCCTCCTCGGGGGAGCTTATTTCGGGCTCGCTAACAACTTCCATCAACGGCACTCCGGAGCGATTGACGTCTATCAGACTGCAATCTCCCCTGTGCCACAATTTAGCGACATCCTCTTCGAGATGCACCCTGGTGATATTGATTCTTTTCCTGGTATCGTTGCTATCAATGGTTAGCAAACCTCCTTTTCCAATGGGAGCATCGTACTGGGAAATCTGGTAACCTTTCATCAGGTCAGGGTAAAAGTAGTTCTTACGGTCGAATTTGCTATATTCGGGGATGGTGCAATTTAAAGCCAGGGCGGTCATCACTGTATATTCTATTGCTTTTTCATTGATTACAGGTAGAACGCCGGGCATGCCCAGGCAGACGGGGCAGACGTGGGTATTAGGATGGGCACTGACATAATCGGTGCTGCAGCTACAGAACATCTTACTCTTGGTTAATAGCTGAGTATGAACCTCCAGGCCGATGACGATTTCATAGTTCATAGCTTTCGTCCAGTATAGCAGTGTTATCAGGCGGGGACAAGGAGCAGCTTGACCCACAATATGGGTGTTGCTAGAATTGAATTTGGGGATATAGCTCAGTTGGGAGAGCGCTGCGTTCGCATCGCAGAGGTCGGGGGTTCGAATCCCCCTATCTCCACCATGCCCCTGTAGCTCAGTTGGATAGAGCAGCGGTTTCCTAAACCGCGTGTCGGGCGTTCGAGTCGCCCCAGGGGCATTTTTGATTATAAGTATGCTGTTTCAGGGGTGTCGCCCAGTAAATATTTTCCACATCCCAAAGCTGGGTAGTTGCATATGTCTTGGGTTCTGATATTTTATAGAAATCATAATACAAAAGTCATTGCAAGGCTGACGCAGTATAGGGGAGGTAAAGAAGAAAAAGCTCAATTCAGCGTCTTTTTTCTCGGGCAACTCTCCTTCGGCCTTGTCTTTTTGCCTGTGCAGCTCTCCTTCTGCGCACGAAGAAAATCGCCAGTCCCGCTGCCACCACCGCTCCTATGATCCCGCCAACTAGCGGCCAGTTTACTGGTGGAATCTCCTCAAAATTGGCCCTTATGGCGTAGTCGTCGCGTATAGTGATGACGGTTGTGGCTGCGTTCACATTAAAGATAGCGTCAACATCACCGGTCCACTTGACAAAGCGGTAGCCCATCTCGGGTTTGGCAATCAGGCGGACCATCCCTCCGGCATTGTATGTGAAAGTCCCTTCGCCAGGGGTGGTTACTGAACCATGAGCAGCACCGGAAATGGTGACGGTATATTCCACAACCCCCAGATTCCATTTGGCAAGCTCGATATCCGGGCCGGCGGCGACCACGGTGCCGTCAGTTTTAAGCCCAACTGTGTGCCACCAGCCTGCGGCGATTTGAGTGATATCCGTCCAGTCGCTGACATTGCACTGTCTGTAGGAGTTATCTCCTGTGCTGACCACAGTTTTGTCGTCTCTAAGCCCAACTGTGTGGCGGTTGCCTGTGGCAACTTGTATAATGTTTGTCCAGTTGCCGACAACTAATTCTCCATAAAAGTTTCGTCCTCCTCTGGCAATTACAGTGCCGTTGTTCGTGAGTCCAGCCGTTTGTAGGCTACTTGTGGCGACTTGGCAGATGTTGGTCAAGCCGTCCACGGCAAGCTGTCCGAATTCGTTGTCTCCCACGGCTACTACAGTGCCGTCTTTCTTGAGCCCTACCGTATGCTGCCATCCGGCGGCGACCTGGATAATGTCAGTCCAGTTGCACACATTACACTGCCCTTCGTAGTTTTCTCCGATGGCGACGACGGTGCCATCGGACTTAAGCCCTACCGTATGATGCCATCCGGCGGCGACCTGGATAATGTCAGTCCAGTTACCGACATTACACTGCTCGTAGCGATTGTCTCCCACGGCAACCACTGTGCCGTCATTCTTAAGCCCCACCGTGTGCTGGCCACCTGCGGCGATTTGGATGATATCTGTCCAGTTGCCGACATTGCATTTCCCATATTGGTTGTATCCCACGGCAATCGCAGTGCCGTCAGCTTTAAGCCCTGCCGAGTGATAATAGCCTGCGGTCACCTGTTTTATGTCCGCCCAGTTGCTGACCTCGCACTGTCCATGGTGCATATATCCCACCGCTACTACGGTGCCGTCGGACTTGAGCCCCACCGTGTGACTCAAGCCTGCGGCTACCAGGATGATGTCTGTCCAGCCGCTGACAGCGCATTGCCCGTAGGTGTTTCTTCCCACAGCAACCATGGTGCCGTCAGATTTAAGCCCTACAGTGTGGTCATAGCCTGCGGCGACTTGCACGATATCCGTCCAGTTGCCGACGTTGCACTGCCCTTCGTAGTTGTCTCCGATGGCGACGACGGTTCCATCGGCTTTAAGCCCCACCGTGTAATAGCTGCCTGCGGCGACCTGGACAATGTCTCGCCACTCGCCGACATCGCTCTCCCCGTCTGCATTGTATCCTATGGCGACCACGGTGCCATCAGTTTTAAGCCCTACCGTGTGCCCAAAGCCTCCAGCAACTTGGATAATGTTTGTCCAATTACCGACATCGCACTGTAGGCCGCCGTTCCATCCCACAGCAACCACAGTGCCATCGGCTTTGACTCCTATTGTGTGTTGCACGCCCGTGGCAACCATCACGATATCAGTCCAGCCTCCGACATCGCACCGTTTATAAGTGTTATCTCCCACTGCAACCACGGTACCGTCAGCCTTAAGCCCTACAGTGTGATAGCTGCTCGCGGCGACCTGGATGATGTCTGTCCAGTTGCCGACATTGCACTGCCCGTATGTGTTATCTCCCAAAGCGACCACGGTGCCGTCGGCTTTAATCCCCGCTGTGTGATACCAGCCTGCGGCGACCATGGGTGTCGCTTGCCCTTGAGCCATGTTCAGGGTCATTATGGAATCAGCGCTGGATCTATTTACCGCCCAATGAGTAGTCGCATGGTCATCTGTCAGATGAATGGTTGCTGAAGCTCCCGCTGCCCAAGCAGGAAGAATCAGGCCGAGGACCAGAACGGTAGCGAGTAGGGCTGGTATGAATATCTTTCTATTTTTCATTACTGCCTCCGATTATACATCATTTGAAAACTGAAACGCCTTTCGTGCATATTAAAGTCTCCCCTAACGCAGTGTCAGAATCTTAAACCTATGTAGCTCATACTTTCTTCCAGTACTTCTCCCTCAACTCTTTCTTCAAAATCTTGCCGGCCGGGTTTTTGGGCAGGGAATCGACAAATTCGATGTCCTTCGGTACTTTATAACCTGCTATGTGCTTTTTGCAGAAGGCGATGATCTCTTCTGCGGTAGTGCTTACTCCTTTCCTTGTTTCTACTACAGCGTGAACCTTTTCTATCCAGTATGGGTCAGGGATACCGATGACAGCCGCCTCCAGAACCGCAGGATGCTGGTAAAGAATCTCTTCTACTTCCCTGGGATAGACATTTTCCCCACCGGAAATAATCATGTCCTTTTTCCGGTCTGCAATATAGATATAACCTTCATCATCGTAATAGCCCATATCCCCGGTATGGACCCAACCATTGATAAGGGTTTCCTTGGTTTCCTCGGGCTTGTGCCAGTATTCAACCATAATGTGCTTACTTCTTACTATTATCTCGCCCACTTCATCAGGCCCGACATCGTTACCTTCCTCATCCACAATTCTGACCTGCACTCCGATATGTGGTCTGCCCGCTGACGTGAGTTTTCTCTGTTCTTTCTCGGGTCTATCCAGGACATTGTGGTCATCTTTTGACAGGTGAGATACGGCTGGACCAGTTTCACTCTGCCCGTATCCTTGGGCGAAAATGGGACCAAAAACTTGCATCCCTTTCTTTAGCACCTCCAAAGGCATGGGTGAGGCTCCGTACCACAAGAGTTGCATAGAACTGATATCATAATTATTGAGGTCAGGTACGTTGAGCATCGCCACCAAATGGGTCGGCACAAAGTCCATGTGAGTGGCCCGCTCATCGTGGATAATTTGTAGTGTTGCTGCGGGGTCGAAGAATTTCATGATAATATTGCATCCCCCGATGTACAAGGAGCTCCGGAAATGGGTATTCCCCGCAATATGGAATAGGGGCGTTATCTGAACACGCCTGTGCCCGGGGTATAGGCCCATATCCATAACTAGAGTCTTGCTGTCGTCAATAAAGCAATGTTGGGTATATAGAGCACCACGGGGCACGCCGGTAGTGCCGCTGGTGTAAACGATGCAAGCCGGGTCATCTTCGTCTACCTGGACATCAGGTTCTGCCTTGGAATAACTGGTCAGCAGGTCACTGTGATATATCATATCGGAAACGGGAGCCTCCAAAGAGATGAAGTTCTTAACCTTGGGCAGGTGCGGTCGCAGTTGATTAGCCGTCTCCATTAATTCGGGTCCCACGAACAGGGTATTGGCTTCCGAATAATTGATGATGTACTCAAGTTCCTGTTCTCTCAACCTGGGATTAAACGGCGACGCAATGAATCCTCCCTTCATCGCTGCCCCGTAGAATTCAATATACCCAAGGCAATTCCATGATAAGATACCAATTACATCTCCCTTCTTGACCCCCATTGTCTGCAAAGCGTGTATCAGGCTATTTACTCTGGCATTAAACTCGGAGAAGGTTATCCTTTCGGCTCCATACACGAAAGCTTCCTTGTCCGGATGTAGTAGTGCATGTCTGTGGATGATATGGGCGAAGGTGCCTATTTTGTATTGACTTAGCTCTCTTAGTATATTCCTTGTTGGCATGCTTTCCTCTCTGTCATTTACTTCCTATTGTTTTTCCTGCTTCGGGCGCTGCCGATACGCTTCGATATAACGTCGGGCACGCTTGTCACGGCCGAGCACGAGGTCGGCGGCCAGGATAATTGAGCGTACCTTAGCCGCATCCACAATGAGGCAGGTGGCGCCGGCGGCAGTAGCCATTACGACGAAGGCGTTATTGATAAGTTCTCGGTCGGGCAAGCCAAAAGATACATTGCTGGCGCCCATTGTCATGTTGACTCCCAGTTCGGCTTTAATCCGCTGGATGGCTTCTATGACTGCTACTCCGGAGGCGGGTTCAGCTCCTACCGCAAAAGCAAGACAATCAATGACTAAGTCCTCACGGGGGATACCTGCCGCCTCGACTTTTTCCACTATCTTATGGGCAACCCGCACTCTCCCTTCAGCGTCCTTGGGGATACCCTCGTCATCCTGCACGAGGCCGATGACCGCAGCCCCATATTTCTTGATTAAGGGCAGGACCCTTTTCTGGGAGTGCTCTTCACCGGTAACCGAGTTAACCAGCGGCTTACCCTTATAGACCTTGAGTGCCGCTTGCGTTTGAGCCAGCGCTTCTTTGCGCACAATCTCCAGGTCGCCGGCCTTGAGAGCCTCGGCTAGCTTTTTCTTTCCCGTGGGATTGATACGCTCGCCGATGAGTACTGTGGGCCGGTTATCACCGATGATTACTTCTTTCTTAGAACTTGATACTTTGGTTTCCATCAGTCGATTTCCTCCCTCTTGCCGTTTATAATCCGGTATCTTCCTAGATAACTTGCCTGCATAAATGTTGGCTGAAAGCTAGGGGTGCTGGCTAGCTCAATGTAACTAACTCTGGAGGCGATAGCCCCTGCCTGAGTCCGAGATTTAAGGGAAATCAGAGCCAACTTGGCTCCCATGCCGGCGGCATTGCCCACCTGACGGAATCGGTTTAGGGGCAGCGATGGCAGCATGCCGATTGCCACCGCACTGGCTACGTCGATATAGTTACCAAAGGCTCCGGCAATTATAACCTCCTTGATATCGTCTTCGGAGCAGCCGCTCGTTTCCAGAAGTACCTGGATACCGGTGCGAATAGCTGCTTTAGCCAACTGCAACTCCCTTATGTCATGCTGGGTGATAGTGATGGCTGGCTTTCCACTCCGCTCCTCTTTGCCGACTAATATAAACTCACGCTGTCCTTTGTAGGCACGGACGCGAGGTCGATTGTTCATTATCCTACCACCCTCATCAATAATTTTAGCCACGTAAAGCTGAGCCAGTGTATCAAGTATGCCCGAGCCGCAGATGCCGACCGGCGGCGCCCCGTCGATGGTCTGGTACTGGATTTTATCGCCGTCTATGCGCAGGCGTTCAATAGCTCCTGTGGCTGCCCGCATGCCGTACTTGATATGACCGCCTTCAAAGGCAGGTCCGGAGGCACAAGAAGTAGTGGCTATCTTCCCCTTGTAGATTAGAGAGACCTCGGTGTTAGTCCCAATATCCAGAGCCACCGTGGTTTCTTTCGTTTGCCAGGCATCTGTTGCCAGCAACATCGCCACATGGTCGGCACCAACGAAGCCGGCGATGTTGGGCAGCAGGTATACACATGCCCCTGGGGGGATATTTAGCCCCAATTCGCCAGCCTTGACCTCTAATGCCTGACTGACGGCAGGCACGAAGGGAGAGAGCACAAGTTGTTTTACCGGCAGACGGAGAAGGAGGTGGTGCATGGCAGTATTGCCCACGACCACTGCCTCCACAATTTCTTCAGGTTTAGCACCAGCCTCAGCACAAAGGTCGGTGCTCAGCTCGTTGATGGCGTCAACCGCCAGCTTCTGTAACCGCACACCCTCATCTGGTGACTTTACCACCCTGGTAATACGGCTGATGATGTCTTCTCCATAGCTAATTTGTGGATTCATTATCCCTTTGGCGGCTAGGGTCTGCCCGTTGCTCAGGTCAACCAGGTAGCCGGCCACCTTGGTGGTGCCCAGGTCTATGGCTAGCCCCAACTGGCGGCTTTTTGGAGGGAGAATGGCTATCACCTTGCCGTTACGGACTACAGCCTGACTTTTCCACTTCCAGGACCGCAGTTGGTCAGAGATGGTGCGCAGGGCGCCAATATCAATCCTGGTGCATCTCAGCTTGTGTTGCTGGTTTAGTGCCTTGAGCAGGCGGTCGGCATCAGCCTGAGGGACTTCTAGTGAGGGGGCAGCTAGCTGCAGGCGGTAAACTCGAACTGATGGCTCGGGGGTAACTTTTACTTCCAGTCCCTCCACCTGGACTCGCTGTGGGGTAGTCATGGACTCGGCGGGCACAGCTATTTTGCAGTCGCCGGTGGGATAGGCCTGACAGGCCAGTCGCCACCCATCCTTTAGTTCTTGTGAGGTAAATGCTTCATGTTCGTTGGGCGTTGGTTTGGAGACAGTGCCACTTAGAACTTGCACCTTGCATGAGTGGCATATTCCCTCGCCCCCACATATGCTGCTGATACCGACGCCGAACTGGCGAGCGCACGCTAGAAGAGACTCATTCTTCTGACAATTACCTCTTCGCCCTATCGGCTCAAAATCAATGGTAAAAGCAGTCATTTGCTTCATTGTGCCTGTACTTTATAGTGGCAGCTTTCCCTGAGGCTGCAGCGAGCGCAGACTTCAGCCTGTGTCCATCTTGTCATCTTGGGACCGATGCCAACGACCATGGAAATCGATTTGCGGGGGGCCAGTATTCCTGAAGCGGTCAGGCTCACACCGATTGCATCTGCGTTGACCAATCCCAGCAGGTTCCACTGCTCGATCAGGGGAAAACCGGGCATGCCCGGGTTAACCGGGCTGCTTATCTCATAACCCCGAGACGAGACTTCACTGGCGAGACGCCTGAGGACTTCCAGAGCTGTCATGTCCACGGCGGCGCTGCCGATTCCGTCCAGAAGCATACCTCGCAATGGCTCGCCCTGGCTAGTGTAGTCTGTTACCTGTTTTTCCAGCCTGGGACCGATGGTGCAGAGGAGAACGGCAAGCTCCTTCGCCTCGGGGAAGATTGCTGGTATTAATGGGCCGTTTATCGCTTTATCACCCTCCAGCGACATTTGACTGCCATTCATACTGCTTACCATATAGTATTCATAAGCCACCACTGGCTCCAGCAGGCGGGCTTTCTTGAGGCTAGCGAGCAGTTGCCGAATTAAAATTTTTATCTCTGGTCTGACTTTAGCCCCTTCCCCCAGTCCCTGCCGCCGTAGCACTTCCCCGGTCTTCAAGCTCAGGGAAATATCACGGATTACTGGCATAGCCCAGCCTCTCCTCTCCTATTATGTTACCACCTCAGCCTGTCAGGCAGTTATTTGTATACGCCGTATTCCTTGGTGGTGTCAACCACCGCGTGGACGTTTTCTGCCTTTGCCTGGTCAAAGAACGCCCCATTGCTCACGATAAAACCACCGCCCTTGGCGCAAGTATTGATAAGGTTCTTGACGTAGTCCTTCACCTTCTGGGGTGTGCCTACGACTAGCAGGTCGGAGGGCACATTGCCGTACATGCAGGCAACCTTGCCCAGTGTTTTCTTGGCTTTAGCAATGTCGCTCTGGTCTATCATCCATAGAGTCTTGCCCTTGGGTAAGTCCTGTATAACCTCCAGACGCGTAGTCCACCGTCCCTCAGCCGCTGGCATTGGTACAACTCCCTCAGCAATTAAGCCCATCATGACCTTTCTAAAGGTGGGCCAGTAGAACTTCTTGAACTGGGCGTCGGAGAGGAAGCCGTCAGCCCCTTTATGCAGGGGCATGAATACTAGCGGGTGTCCGGACGTCTGGGCTGCGCCTATTCCCATCTTAATCATTAGGGGGGTCAGCCTGTCCAGAGCTTCGAGGAGCTTGTCGGGCTGGCGGTACATATCCAGCATTACTCCTTTGGTGCCCCTGAGGGTGTCGCCAATTACATCAAAAGGTGCCTTGGTGAATCCGGCGACGATGATGGGGAACCCGGCTGCGAGTATCTCGTCATTCCAGGCACCTATAGCTCCTATCCATTTTAAGGCTTCAGTGCCAGCCTCAAAAAAAGCCTTATAGGCGGCTTGAACGGGGGGTAAACCGAAGGGTATAAAGTTGAGGGCGACGCCGTACATTTCCAGTATGCCGGTAAGGGTGGGGAGCATCTTAAAACCCTCTAAGGCGCCGAATACGCGCGGCAGATAGATATTGCTGAAGAAATTAGAAGGGTCGTCAATTAAGGCGTCATATTCATTCGCCTTCATGTATTCGCCCTCGTTAGCCTGGTATGAGACATCGGGGGAAACTCCGTGTCCCGGCCACGAATATAGCTTGTAGTCGAGAATCTCGAGAGCCTTACCCGTTCCGGGTACATATGCGCCAAGGTGCCCGTCCGGCTTAAAATCCAGGATAAATTTTTTGAATGCCATGCAGCATTTGTCGTAGTCATACATCGATTCTTGTGGAGTTATTCCTGCATAATAAGCGGGGAAGAAGCTAGGACAGAGAAAAACCGGCACCCTGTCCGGCAATTTCTTCATTTGAATGGCGTCTTTTATCCTGGTTATATTGCCCTTATACGCCTTCTCGGTCTGGGGGCTCTGGAATTTCAGGTCTTTTCCCTGAGAGTCTTTCGGCGCCATCCATCTTTGAAACAATGCTTCCTGTTTTTCATCTGATGACATCTCAGCCCATTGTTTTTCCATTGTATTGCCTCCTGTAAATTTTCCGGGGATTATTAGCTGGCACCGATCCATTTCTTGGCCAGGGATACTCCGGCCATGGCGTCCTTGCCGTAGGCATCAGCACCGGTGTAATTCTTTATCTCATCACTCATCTGACCGCCGCCAATCATGACTTTTACCTTATCCCTCAAGCCGGCAGCTTTTATGGCTTCCACAGTTTCTTTCATGGAATCGAAAGCCAGCGTCAGAAACCCGCTTAAGCCGACGACAGGGGCACCGGTTTCCTTTATTTTATCCACGAACTTCTGCGCAGGGATGTCCACACCGAGGTCATGAACCTCAAAACCGTTAACATCGAGCATAAAGACGACGATGTCCTTGCCGATATCATGTATATCCCCGGCAACGGTGCCGAAGACAACCTTACCCAGCTTTTTGCTCTCCGTCGTCTTGGTCAGCTTGGGCTTGACCATCTCGGTTACTGCTTTCAGTATCTCGCCAGAATATACCAGGTCGGGTATGAAATATTCGCTGCTGGCAAAGCGTTTGCCCACGATCTCCATGCCCTTTCTGGCATCTCCCAGGATCTTGAGTGGGTCTTCGCCAGCACTCAGCCTATCTTTTACAATCTTAATAGCCTCTTGTTCCTTCAAATCAGCTAACGTGTTAACCAGGTCTTGAGCCATCTTTACTTTCCCTCCTTGAGCTGTATTGGACTCTATAGTCCGCTAACGTTAATGTTATTTGGAACAAAGAATTATAACAAGGGCAGAGAAATTTTTCTACCTATCCGTCGGCAAAGCGACGCAATTTGACAGGAAGCCCTTTATTTATGATACAATGCTGGCAATTTGAAGTAAGGAAGGAGATAAGACAATTATGGCCAAGCTCACGAAGACCAAGGACGAGATTATCCAAAAATCAAATGAACTGGCTATAGAATATGAAGCAAAATACAAAGGCTGCGGCGAGTGCGCATTTATGGCGGTAATTGATGCCCTGAGATGGGGGGGCCTGGAAATTATCCCCAAGGATATGGAAGATAGACTTTTTTCCGGGGTGTGTGTTACGACCGCGGGTATTGGCTTGATTTGCGATGGTAACTGTGGTGCTGTAGCCAGCGGCGCTTTGGTAATTGGCCTGGCTCTGGGAATCCAGGGGGGGCCACAGGGGGGGCCTCTGTACCTCATGAATTTGCAGAAGGGTTTTGCCACCGTTCGGAATACTCTCGTGGATAAGTGTTACCAGAAATATAATTCCATACTCTGCACGGCTATACAAAGGAAATGGTTTGGGAAAGCCTGGGACTTGACGCGTGATGACATGAATATTGAGTTCCTGGGAATAACACACGGCTGCGCTATTATGGAAATCACTATGTGGACCACTGAAATTATCCTGGATGAATTTGAAAAAGGCAATGTAAAAGGTTATGTGGGTAGCCCGGATGTTAAAGCTTGAGTTTTGCAGCCCCAGCAACATAAAATATAATCAATTGCAGGACTTTTTACTAAAAACTTAAAAGGAGGGAGACATGTCAGGAGTATTGAAGGACAAGGTAGCTATTATAACCGGAGCCAGTCGTGGTATGGGGAAAGCCTTCGCATTAAGGTTCGCCGAGGAGGGGGCTAAACTATTATTAACTACTACTAATCTTAAGCGGGCTGAGGGCACGGTTAAGGAGGTAAAGGCTAAAGGTGGAGAAGTAGCAATCGTGGAGGCTGATATCTCGCGCGAAGATGATCCTAAAAAGATGGCGGAAAAGGTTATGCAGCAGTATGGCAGGGTCGATATCCTCGTCAATAATGCTGCTATATGGTTTGGAGTCAATATTAAGCCCTGGGATACCTGGACGGTGGAGGAATGGGATCACATGTTTGATGTGAATGTAAGAGGGACCTGGCTAGTCTGTAAGGCCATAGCTCCCCTGATGGTAAAGCAGAAAAAGGGTAAGATTATCAATATTGCATCTAATGTTGCCAGAGTTCCCGCGGCGCAACTCTTTTTGCCATATTCTTGTACTAAAGGAGCGGTTTATATACTAACTCAGGCCTTGGCCAGAGCTCTGGGTCCCTCAGGTATCAATGTTAACGCTGTTGCCCCGGGATATGTGGCTACTGAAGCCAGTCTAGCCCAGACGGATAGCGATAAGATATTCGAGATTGCCACCGGGGAGCAGTCAATTCACCAACGTTTACAGCGAGCTGACCCGGCGGGGGCAGTCCTGTTTTTAGCCTCAGCTGCCGCAGATATGATCTCGGGACAGATCATCTATGTTGATGGCGGAACTGTGATGATATAGGCAGTGGGAGCCTCGGGTCTGCTCTATTTAAGCAAGCCAATATTGCTGCCCGAATTCCTACTTGAATTGTCCCGGCTAGGGCCAGAGTTCCTGAGCCACGTCTGCCAGCCCCAGTTCCAGCAGTTTCTTTTTACTTGGCTTGGCTGTCTTGAGGTCCCAATCCATGGCCGTCAGGTACTCTTTGATCATGGCATCCTCATCAACGGTTACTCCGGCCACGGGTCCTTCTTTCAGTGGTGGCTTGCCCAGCACCCTGTCGGGGACTTTGAACTTCAGCGGGTTCAGTCCCTCTCGAATATTGAAAGCCTGCCTGAGGTTGGAAATTCTCTCCCCCGTCTTCAGCAATTCCTCATTAGTCACGTCCCAGCCGGTAATCGCCCTCATAAAGTCAGCGATAGGGTCGATATTGGGAAAAGCCCAGAACACGAACAAGCATGTGCCGGTACAGACCACGGCCTGGTGGAAATTGCTGCCCCTCTTGCGTGCTTCTCCCCGGCCGGAAAAGGACTTTAAGTCGAATTCAGGCAGCAGTCCTGAAGGATAATTGGGGGCGTCCGACAACTCCGAGCCCACAAAATGACGACCTGGAGTGGGGTCCAGCCTGTAGCTGGTGGCGAAGTAAAACGCATGCTTCGGGTCATGTGCCGGAAGCTCCTGCCCCCCAACATGTATGGCGTATTGGTCGGCGCCCCTGCCAATCTTTTCCGCCGCCACCTTTACTCCATCGGCTAGCACATCACCGAAACCTTCTCTCTTAGCCAATTTTTCGGTCATGGCCACGATAGATTTATGGTTGCCCCAGGTCATTTCGATACCATCGGTGTCTGCCTTGGTGATAAGCCCCTTCTCATAGCATTCAATAGTCATGGCGATGGCAGCCCCGGCGGAGATAGTGTCAAGCCCGTAGCGGTCGCAAATATCGCCTGCCTTGATTATCGATTCCAGGTTGTTATTGAGGCAATTGGTGCCGAACATGGCAGTCGTTTCATATTCCGGCCTACGGGCGCCGGCGGCATATTTATACTCTCCTGTTCCTTCTTTCATATACCCGCCGCATCCGATGGGGCACTGGTAGCAGGCAAACTTTTTCACAGTGCGCTCAATTACAGCCTCTTTTGCTATTGGTTGAAAATCTGGAAAGTCAATAACCCCCACCCCTGCCCAGTTTTTAACCGGCGAATCACCAGTCTGAACGCCGATATCGACGAGGAAAGGCGTGCCGAACGGCTTTAGCCAGACAATATGCCCTCCCAGTTCAGCCAGGTATTTTTTTCTCAGTTCCTTAGTTCTTTGTTCATCGGCAAGGGGGACTTTCATGTTGCCCTTCACCGCCACTGCCTTAAGCTTCTTTGAGCCCATCACGGCACCCAGACCGGAACGGGCTGCAGTTCTGTTCTTGCTCATCACCGCCGCGATGTGAGAGAGTTTCTCACCGGATGGGCCGATGCAAGCTACCTCTATATCCTTGCCCAGTTCAGACTGGAGTATTTCTTCGGTCTGGCGACTATCCTTCCCCCACAGGTGGGAGGCAGCTCTCAGTTCAGCTTTGCCATTGTCGATAAAGAGGTAGACCGGCTTTGCCGATATACCGGTAAAGAACAGGGCATCGTAGCCGGCATACTTCAGGAAAGCCCCGAAGTAACCACCGGAGTTGGCATCACCCCAGCCCCCGGTCAGCGGTGATTTTGCCACCACAGTGTACCTTGTACCTGAAACCGCCGGGGTGCCGGTAAATGGACCGCTAAGGATGCCCAGGGTATTATCCGGTCCCAATGGGTCAACACCAGCCTTTTGTCGGCTGAACAGGATTCTGGCGCCGATGCCATAGCCTCCAATGAACTGTCGACAAAGCTTTTCGTCGAGCGCCTCATCCTTTAGCTCATTTTTGGAAAGGTCCACAAACAAAATCTTTCCCATATAACCTCGTGCCATACTTTACCTCCTTACTGTCTTATTCTTAATCCTAGTCCCCCGATTTTATCGGGGTTGCTCAATTCACCTCGAATAAACAAATCCAAATGCCAAAATCCGAATGACAATTCAAATCCAAATACTTAAATGCCAAAACTACTTCTTCCCTTCAATCCCCCCCTTAAAGTAAGGGGGATGAAAGGGGGTTATTTCCAGCACCCTGCTGCTTTGCGCGGCATCCATTGCAGTCTCATTCATAACTCCCCTGTCCCCTCTTATCTAAAGAGGGGGGGAATTTGTAGTTGCCTGATTCATCAGGCTCTGTCCAATAAATTTGGAAACTACGCTATGTGAAGGAAGGGATTCCTTCACGCCTCGAATTCTGCAATCTGTTGCTTGATTCATCAAGCTCCGCCCATAAATTCTCACCACCATCAAACATTTTCAAAATGCAAAAATCAAAGTGCAAAGTGACAGAGCAAAGGTTAAAGTTTTGCGTTTTGAGTTGTCATTTTGATTTTTGCACTTTGATTTTTGCATTTCCGATTCATTTGGCATTTGAGCTTTGTCATTTGTCATTGCTTAGAGGCGGCATATCACACCAGTTAAACTACAATCCTAAATAGGCTTTCTTTACCATGTCATCTTGTAGAAGGTCTTTACCTTTTCCCTCCGAGACAATCCGCCCGTTTTCCAGCACGTAGGCCCGGTCGGCTGTCTCAAGGGTACGTCGAACATTTTGCTCAATCAGAAAGACGGTAATTCCCTGCTCACGCAGGTGCTTTATGATGTCGAGAACTTCCGAGAATAATTTAGGTGCCAGACCATACGACGGCTCGTCAAACATGCACAGTCTTGGATTTGACATTAAGCCCCGACCGATGGCTAACATTTGCCCTTCACCGCCGCTTAATTTATTGGCTGATTGCCTCGCTCTTTCTTTTAGTACCGGGAAAAGTTGATAAACCTGCTCAAGCGTTTCTTTCCTCCGCTTCCAGGTTTTGGAGGTATACGCACCCATCTCCAGGTTTTCCCGCACTGTCATGTCGACAAAAAGCTTTCTGCCTTCGGGTATCTGACAAATGCCCAGTTGCACAATTTTATAAGGTGCTAGCTTATCTATTTTCTTACCGAGAAACTCCACACTGCCTGAAGCTGGATGTAGCAGACCGGATATAGTATTAAGCAATGTCGTTTTACCGGCGCCATTAGTGCCAACCAAAGCCACTATTTCTCCCTCACTGACTTTTAAAGAAACGTCCCGTAAGGCTTGAGACTTGCCATAAAAAATGTCCAGGTTGCTAATTTCCAGCATGAGTCTACTCCCCCAGGTATATCTCGATAACTTGCTTATTGCAGGTAATCTCCTGTGGTGTTCCTTCACAGATCTTCTCACCGTGATGGAGCACCATAATCCGCTCACATATGCCCATAATTGCCTTCATGACATGCTCAACCATCAAAATGGTAATCCCTGTGTCCCGAATCTTTGTTACCAGTTCCATAGCCTCGCTTACCTCTGTGGGGTTTAGACCGGCCATCAGTTCATCAAGCAATAGTAGGTCTGGCTTGGTAGCCAGTGCTCTGGCTACTTCAACCAGCTTCTGGTTGACCAGGGTCAAGTCTTTAGCCGGGACTGCGCTCATCGCCGACAACCCGACAAACTCTAATGCCTGGCTAGTTTCCCTGGCAGCATCTGCCCATGATACACGGTTTGGGCTTCCGAAAAATGCCCCCACTAACACGTTCTGAAGAACGGGTATATTGGTGAAAACTTTAGTCTCTTGAAATGTCCTGGCCACTCCCAGCTTGCATATCTGATGCGGCTTTAAGCCGGTGAGCTTCTGGCCTTTAAATCTTATTTCCCCTGAGCTAACAGGAAAAGCCGCCGATATTAAGTTAAACAGCGTTGTCTTACCAGCTCCATTGGGACCAATCATCCCCACTATTTCACCCTGGTCAACATGGAGATCAACATTGGATACCGCCGCCAACCCTCCAAAATACTTAGTTACGCCTTGGCCTTCAAGTATTGGCATGTCGCTCCGATTGGCCTCCTTTCCGTAACCTTGCTATTAGGCCGCTCAGCTTATCCTTCAAGGTTGGTACCAGCCCCGTCAAGCCACCGGGCAGAAATATGATAATGAGTATCAGTGTGATGCCGAAGGCGAGCATATAATGATAGGGAAACCTGAGCCTTAGCGCTCGCTCTGAATAGGCAAAGATGGCAGCACCTATTACCGGGCCATACAGCTCTCTCATGCCGCCAAAGACAGCCATCAACACTGGCATAAAGGAATACAACATATTGAAGGCGACTGATGGGTCAACATATTCCCATCTGGGGGCCATTGCTGCTCCGGTTAGCCCCATGAAAAAGGCACTGATAGCAAAGGCGAAGATCTTCACCACATTTGTGTTGACTCCCATGTGAGCCGCCGCCGCCTCGTTCTCACCGATGCTCTGCATGGCTAAGCCCAGTCTGGAGCGCCTGATAAGATAGGCAGCCAGCAATGTCAGCACGAGTATAACAAGAACTATGTAAAAGGCAGTTTGGTTGGTTATTGGAAAGACCCTTTGCCCACGTGCGCCTAGTATATTAAGCTCATAGTATACCATAAACTGATTGAGGAGCATGATTAATCCGAAGGTGAAGATGGCAAAATACATGCCCTTGAGTCTCAGGGTCACCAAGCCTACCACGAGAGCAAATATAAAGGTCACCAGCCCACCGGCAATGATAGCAGCGGGCAGGGGCAGTAATGGTCCGCTTTTTTGGTAGAGAAACGCGCAGGTATACGCACCAATTCCAAAGAAGGCAGCCGTCGCCAGTGACATGTAGCCAGTGGGACCGGAAAACATAACCCAGCTTACTGTAAGGATGATATACATCAGGATGATAAGCCCTATGTCGACGTCAGAATTTGAACTGTATATGGGAAATGTGGCTAGAAAGACCAGGATAGCCAGGAGACCCCCCGCTTTTGCTAAGAACTTTTTGGATGTAAACTTGCTGATATCCATCTCACCTCTTCCCGAGAAGACCTCTGGGTCTCACTATCAGCAGGAGCATGAGGATGCCATAGAAAGAAACCAGGATTAAACCGGACTCTAACCGGGAGACCAAGCTGCCCACAATGCCGAGTATAAATCCCCCGATAAAGCTGCCCGGAATACTGCCCAGCCCGCCCAGGGCAACCACAATAAGGGCTATTATGGTGTATCTTACCCCTATGAATGTGGAAATTGGGTAGCACATGCTTAAAAGCAAGCCGGCAGCACCAGCCAATAGTATGCCCAGCCCGAAGCATAAAGGCAACACACGGTTGGTGTTTATCCCCATGAGTCCAGCCGTCGCCGGGTCTTGAGCCGCCGCTCTGATGGCTTTCCCCAGACGGGAGCGGTTTACAAAGATGTAAAAGGCTACACCCAGGGATACAGCTACGACAAGGGCCACCAGCTTAGAGAGACTAATGCGTGTCCCCAAGATGTCCACCCCCCCAGTTAACCAGGTCATAGCCCGCGGAACGCCTCCCCATATCAGCAGGGCTATATTCTGGACTGCGAACAGGAGACCAAAAGAGGCTAGCAGAGAGTTCCCCTCAAAAGCACCGGGCGTGGGTGCCCTCTTCCTGAGGGTTGTGAATATAGTTCTGTGAATTGCAAAACCCATTATCAGGAAAAGAGGCGCTGTAATAACTATTGAAATCAGCGGGTTAATATCGAAGCGTGTAAAAAATGTAAAGCCAACCCAGGTGGCCACCATTATGAATTCCCCGTGAGAGAGGTTGAGCACCCGGGCAACACCATATTGAATACTCAAACCCATGGCAGCCAGAGCATAAATGCCTCCGTTCAGCACACCGCTGACAAGTAGAGGGACAATCGCTTCCGTGGTCATTGCTTTGACATTCTATACTTCGCAGTCATACAGAAGCAGGCTGCCTAGAAGACTCGCTTGTGGCGTAACTCGCACCTATCAATCTTCCTAGACAGCCTGCTTACTATTTTCTCACACTCCTCTAATTATTTTGAGTGTAACTCTTTACCTCCTCTTCCTAAGGCAACCAGGATGTCTTGGGATACTGGGTGGTATTGGTCACCACATAGTTATCCAGCTCGTACTCGTCTGTAACCGTGGCGATGTCGGCGTATCCGATGACTTCCATGTACCCGTTCTGCCACTGACCGATCTCACCGTGGTGTATCTTGTAACTTAAAAGACCGGCAGAGCCAGCAGGAACCGGGTTCACTAGGTCAGTGTCTGCCCAGGAGTATTGGGTCGCATTCAGAGCGTGGTTGGGGGTAACATAATAGCTATCGCCGAAAACGCTGCTGATCGTGGTAGTTCGCAGGTAGTCTCGGTAGGCGGTCTGGTCAATCGTGAAGCCGCCAGTGTCGCTTCCCACAGCCGCGGCAGCGGCATATATGAAGTCCAGAGCCGTCCAGTAGCAGGGATGCCCCCAGAAGTCCTGGCAGTAAATAGAACCCGTCCCGGGCGGGACGACGTCCATCGGGCAAACCAGTTTTTCGTTGAATAGCTCCGCCATTGCGGGGGATGTCTGGTTGTTGCCTGTTACAAACGTCATCACCCCCTCGGCAGCTGCCCCAGCTCCAAGTATCGTACTGTAGACGCCAAAGCAAGCGCCCGGACCAAGTATCACAGCGTCGGGGTCATAGTTCTTGGCAATTGCCGAGGCGTGGATCGCAAATACAAACTCGGGGTAGCCAAAAAGGCAGAGGACATCGGCGCTGCAGGCTATCGCTTTGTCTACTAGGTCGTCGCAAGCGGCAGTATCACCGGGTGTCATCGCATGGGTGTCCCCGATAGCAATGACCTCTTTCGCGAAGTACTTTTGGGCTTCGGCCAGGTACTCAAAACCGTGGTCGTCATTCTGGTACCCTATACATACCGTGGTGGCCCCTTCTTCTGCCAGAATCTTAGCCAGAACTGGAATCTCGAACCAGTTGGAAAAGCTCAGGTTGAAGAACGAATATCCGTAAGCCGACAGGACGGGGAATAAGGAAGTAGCGCCACCCTCCATACCCATTTGCACAACATGGGCGGTGGCACACTTAGTGGCTTGAGCCTCCAGGAAGGCGGTGCAGCTGGGACCTAGCAAGAAATGAGCCGTTCCAGCCTTTATCTCAGTTATCATAGCGTCTGTGTTTGACTGCATTGTTGCCATGTCACTGTTGTCGGGATAATATTTCTTCTCGACTGG
>Ga0315546_1000445_pt1 | contig 30014 bp, 24 predicted proteins | sample SalMarSW160170MG_FD_203833 | JGI IMG/M metagenome (GOLD analysis project Ga0315546, IMG submission 203833) | Salt marsh sediment microbial communities from the Plum Island Ecosystem LTER, Massachusetts, United States - Salt Marsh Sediment SW1601-170 ...
AGGAAATACTGAAATACTCAAGGTTTATTGATATTAAAGAGATAGAAGAGAACGATTTTAATCTGAACATCAGGCGTTATGTGGACAACTCTCCAGACCCCGAGATTGAGGATGTTCATGCTCATCTCGTTTGCGGTGTTCCAAAAAGAGAGGTGGAACTTTATAAGGAACAATTCCAGAAGTTTAACATTTCTTCAGATCTTCTTCTGAAAAATAAAGATGAGAAATATCTGGAGTTTAAAGATGATGTGGAGGAAAAAAGCAGGATAAAAGAGATCGTTGAAAGCGCTGATAATGTAAAAACAACAGTCTCAAAGCACAGAGAAAAACTTCGGGAATGGTGGAATGAGGTAAAGCCTGAAATCGAGGGGTTTCACGGCAACAACGACCTCTGGGGCTTCAGAAACAGGGCTATGAAACGGCTAAAGGAGAGACTTCTACCCCTTGGCTTGCTTGGTGAGTTTAAGGTCTCTGGCATATTTGTGAACTGGTGGGAAGAGCTCAGGTATGATTTTAAGACAATAGTTTCTACCGGCTGGAGCAAAAACCTGATTGAGGATGAGAAGATAAAAGAGATTGAAGAACTGGAAAGCAAGGTAGCAAAGATTGAAGGAGAACGAAACGAGCTTTTAGAAGAGGTTGAGGACTGGGACGAGGAGGAGCAGGGCAATAAAACAGCAAGTAAGGTAAAGAATCAGTTAAAAGAGATTGTTAAGGATTTAAGGGCAAGCTGTAGCGAGTCTGCATTAAGAGAAGCTGCAAAATGGGAGAATCTGATTTCAAGAGTTGAGAAGAAAGAGAAGGAACTGAAGAAGTTAAGAAATGAGTTGAAAGCTACAGAAAAGAAGCTTGAAGAGAAGACAAAGCAAAAAAAAGATTCACTAAGCGAAGAAGAAGCAAAGGAGTTACTGCTTGAGAAATTCCACAACCTCATTGATGAGCAATTGAACAAATACCTGAACGCAGAGAAAAAAGAAATTGTGAAGATCTTTGAAAACCTGTGGGACAAGTATAAAATTTCTTTGAAAGAATTGACGCAGGAAAAAGATATGGAAGTTAAAAAACTGGATGAGTTTTTAACAAAACTTTGGTATTACAATGGATAAGCAAGAAATTTTAGAATTGGTTAAAAGTGAAGAAAGTAATCGGCTTGAGTTTAAAGAAAAAATTAACGATGGTGTGTTAAAAACCATATCCGCTTTTGCCAATACTTATGGAGGCAAAGTCATTGTTGGTATAAATAATAAAAGAGAAATTAAAGGGATAAAAACTGATGATAAGACCTGTCAGGATATTATTGGCAGAGTTGTAAACAACCTTGGTATTACTCCGAATTTTGAAATCATAGAGGCAGATAAAAAATCTCTCTTAGTGATTGAAGTCGGAAAATCATCCATTCCGGTATCCTTTAGAGGGAAATACTACAAAAGAGTTGGGAATACAACAAGAGAGATGAACTTTGAGGAGCTCAAAAGATTTTTCCAGAAGGATTTGAGGTGGGAATGTCTATTTGAGAGAAACTTTAAGATTAATGAGATTGACGAGAATAGCGTTAGAAGTTTTTTAAGAACCGCGAAATCAAAGGGAAGGCTGTCAGTTTTTAATGGTGATGAGCCAATAGAAGAAGTTTTTGAGAAGTTGGGACTTATGGAAAATGGAAAAATCAACAATGCGGCGATGCTTTTATTTGGAAAGAATCCGCAAAAGCACTTTGCTCACGCAAGGGTTCGTGTTGTGGGGTTAAAAGATAATATTACGATTATCGGGGATAGGTGGATTGAGGGAAATTTATTCAATCAATTCAGAGAAACAGAAGAAGCGATTAAAAACTTCATAAATGTGCGGTATGAAATTAAAGGAGGTGGCGAAAGAAAGGACATATGGGACTATCCGCTGGAAGCAATCCGGGAGGCCATTGCCAATGCTCTGCTACACAGGGACTATCTCAGACCTGTTGAAATTCAGATAAAGGTTTTTAACGATAAAATCTATTTTTTCAATCTTGGTGGTCTGCCAGAAGAATTAAGTATTGAAAAACTTTTTGAGTTTCATTCTTCAATACCAAGAAATCCTATAATCTTTAATATTTTTTATCTATCAGGTATTGTTGAGAAAGTTGGCTCAGGGATTGAAAGAATGATTAACGCCCTAAAAACTGCTGGACTTCCAGAACTTAAAATTGAGGCAAGCCATCTGGATTTTATACTTCTATTTATGAAAGATGTTTATACAGAGGAATATCTAAGAAATCAGGGGTTTAATGAAAGACAGATAAAAGCAGTGATGTATGTAAAGGAAAAGGGGAGAATAACGAATAAGGAGTACAGGAATATGTTTGAGATTACGGATAGGACTGCGCTTTCAGATTTACAGGAATTATGCTCAAAGGGCATATTTGAAAGAATCGGAACAACAGGCAGAAAAACAGAGTATGTACTAAACAGAAAAACCCGAAGCAAACCCGAAGCAAACCCGAAAAATAGGGGCGAAACGGGCAATAAGGGGCGTCAAAGGGGCATAATAAGAATAAAAACAAAAAGAAAATATGAATTGGAGAAATAGAGATTTATTAGACATAGGGGACATTTTTCGGACATAGGGGAAAATTGATATATGTGTGATGGTGATAGTGATGGTGAGAGTGAGAAGTGATAGTGAGAGTGATGGTGAGGAGATAATATGGAAACAGAAAAACTGCCAGAAAGGTGGAAAAGGGTAAGGCTGGGGGAGGTTATCAAAGAGACACTTCCTGGTGAATGGGGCAATGATGTCCCTTCTCCAAATAGTCGAGAAGTCCCGGTTATATCTACTTTAGCAATTGATTATGATGGGAAAATTGATTTTGAGAAATTTGTAATCCGATATATCCTTAAAAGGAAAATCAATAAGTTAAGGTTGCGATATGGAGATATTTGTATAGAAAAGTCAGGAGGTAGCACTGATAAACCTGCAGGTAAAGTTGCATATGTTAAAAAAGATTGGAATGGCACTTGTTCTAATTTTATTCAAATAATTAGGGTAGATTCGGCACAAGTTGTTAATAAATTTCTATTTTTTAGATTGCTTCATGATTTTAAAAACAACTTAACAGAAAAATTTCAGCAAAAAACAACAGGTATTATAAATTTTAAACTGAAAGAGTACCTTAGAGATAAATTATACCTTCCCCCTCTCCCTGAACAGCGCAAAATTGCCGAAATTCTTGAGACGGTTGACAACGCCATAGAAAAGACCGACAGAATCATAGAGAAACACAAGCGCATAAAGCAGGGCTTGATGCAAGATTTGCTCACCAGAGGCATAGACGAGAACGGGCAGATAAGAAGCGAGGAGACGCACAAATTCAAAGATTCACCGCTTGGGAGGATACCGGAGGAGTGGGGGGTTAGTAGGATTATCGATTTTTCAAGAACAAAAAGTAATCCTATTCAAACTGGCCCATTTGGTGCGCAGCTACATGCCTTTGAGTATGTAAAGGATGGTGTTCCGTTAATTTTAATAAAAAACATTTTTGAAGGAAAAATAATTGAAAAAAATATACCCCATATTCTCGAAAAAAAAGCGATGAAATTAAAAAGATACCGCCTAAAAAGTGGCGATGTAGTCTTCAGTAGAGTGGGGAATGTAGGAAGATGCGCAGTAATAAAGGATAAGCAAAATGGATGGCTTATATCTGGTCAAATGTTAAGGGTTAGATTAGAAAATCCTTTGCTTGACCCAATTTTTTTAAGTTATATGATGGACACCGTTTGGTTCCAGAAGGTACTTGAATCTGAGATATTGGGTACTACTAGAAAATCCATAAATACAGATATCCTTAGTAAACTACCTATTATTCTTCCTTCTCTCCCCGAACAGCACCGCATCGCCGAAATCCTCTCCCAGATAGACGAAACCATAAAAAAAGAACAAAAATACAAAGAGAAACTTGAGAGGATAAAGCATGGGTTGATGGAGGATTTGTTGACTGGCAAAGTAAGGGTTAATCATTTGATTGAAAAAGGTGTTGAAAATGTATCGTAAACTTGACGAAGAATATTATGTAGAAAACCCCTTCCTTGCTCAACTCCAAAGATTAGGCTGGAAGGTTTACAGGCAGAATAAGGATAATCCCGAGGATGTTAAAGAGATTGTTTCCTTTAATTCATCCTTTGAGCCTGTTTATGGTGAAAGCATAAAATTCAGGGAAGCATTCAGAGAGATAATTATTGAAGATGTTTTAAAAGAATCTATCAAAAGAATAAATCCTTGGATGGAAGAAGACCAGATAAACGAAGTTGCAAGAAGGATAACAATGCCACAAGCCCACCCCCTTTTAGAGGCAAACAGAGAAATACATGATTTACTTCTTGAAAATACATCGGTATCAGAGAATAGGAAGACAGGAGAAAAAAGCCCGACAGTCAGATTTATAGATTTTAGAAATCCAGAGAATAACTCCTTTATTGCCATCTCCCAGTTTAAGGTGAATGTTCCAGGGACAGAGAAGCACATTATACCTGATATTGTTCTTTTCATAAATGGCTTACCTTTGGTAGTGATAGAATGCAAATCTCCTGCTATTGCAGATCCTATAGCAGAGGCAATAACCCAGCTTATAAGGTACTCCAACAGAAGAGGGGTAAAGGAAGGGAATGAAAAACTCTTCTGGTACAACCTCTTTATGATTGCTACTTCCAATCAGATCGCAAAGTATGGCACGATAACCTCAGAGTACGAGCACTTTGTTGAGTGGAAAGACCCTTATCCTTACACTCTCTCAGATATAAGTGCAGAGCGAAATGTAACAAGCCAGCAGGTTTTGGTCCAGGGAATGCTCACAAAGGATAACATCCTGAGTATCTTACATACTTTTACCATCTTTAAAGAGGACCCTAAGAGTGGTGTTATCAAAGTGGCTTCAAGATACCAGCAGTTCAGAGCGGTTAAGAAGATAATAAAGAGGCTAAAAAAAGGAAAAACTCCCGAGGAAAGGGGAGGGATTGTCTGGCATACCCAGGGCTCTGGTAAATCCATAACAATGATGTTCACCATAAGAGAAATGTACCATAACCCTGAGTTTGGGAACTTCAAAATTGTCTTTATAACAGACAGAAAAGAGTTAGAAAAGCAATTAAGAGACACATCAAAGAGTGTTGGCTTTACAGTAAATCTTGCAAAAAGCGTAAAAAAACTGCAGGAACTTTTGAAGACCAATACCCCGGATTTGGTTATGGGCATGATTCATAAATTTCAGGAAAGAGAACTTAGAACAGAATTCCCAGTTCTTAACACCTCCCCTAACATCCTTATTATGATTGATGAAGCACACAGGACACAATACAAACTCTTAGGGGCAAACTTGAGAAAAGCCCTACCCAATGCGGTAAAGATAGCCTTTACAGGCACACCCATTGAAAAAACTGAAATGACCTTCGGCGATTACATAGACAAATACAGCATAAGGCAGGCGGTTGATGATGGTGTAACTGTTGAAATTGTTTATGAAGGCAGAGTGCACAGTGCAGAACTTTCCGATGAAGAAGCGGCGAATGCAAAGTTTGAGGATGTCTTTTCTGTCCTTGATGCTGACGGAAAGGCAAAAATTATGGGGAGATACACATGGCGGGCGTATCTTGAAGATGAAAATGTGATAATGGACAAGGCAAAGGATATGATAGACCACTATATTGCCCACGTCTTTCCAAATGGCTTTAAAGCCCAAGTTGTGACTGTTTCAAGGCTTGCAGCAATAAGATATAAAAAAGCTTTTGAAAATGCATTGAATGAAAAAATAGAGGAACTAAAAAAGAACAATCAGAGCAGAATAGATATAAATCGGCTTGAGAGATTAAAAGTTGGTGTCGTTATCTCTGGACTGCCTAACGATCCACCCGAATATCATCCTTACACTGATACAAACGAGCATGAAAAAATAATAAAGAGCTTCAAATTTCCTTTTGATAAAACTGACGATGGCGGTATCTCTGGGGATGTTGGTATTTTGGTTGTTCAGAGTATGCTCATTACAGGATTTGATGCCCCAATTGAGCAGGTTATGTATCTGGATAATGTCATAAAAGAGCATAATCTATTGCAGGCAATCGCAAGAGTGAACAGAGTTTACAAAGACAAAGCTTGCGGTTTTGTCGTAGATTACGTTGGGGTTTTAAAGCATTTAAGAGAATCTTTGGCCATTTATGCTGATGAAGATATAGAAGAAATTACACAGGTTGTTAAGGATAAAGCCAAAAGCATTGACGATTTAAAATACACCCACGGCCTTATCAATGATTTCTTTAGAAAATACGAAATTGAAGACTGGAGAGGTAACATAGAGGAATGCATAGATCTTCTTGTCGATGAAGAGGTGAGAAACGAATTCATAATGCTTGTAAGAAGATTTAACAGGGCAATGGATGCTGTGCTCCCTGACCCAGAAGCTCTAAAATATGTTACCGATTTAAAAATTCTCAATTTCATAAAAGAGTCCGCGAGAAACAGATATAGGGATGACAAACTAAGTGTAAAGGATGCGAGCAGAAAGATAAGAGAGATTGTTGAAGAATACCTGATATCAAAAGGTGTAGACCCAAAAATACCACCAACCCCTCTTCTTGACGATAAATTTATCAACAAATTAAAAAAGGAAAAATCAAGTAAAGCAAGAGCTGAAGAACTTAAATATGCCGTTGTAGAACATATTGATAGACACTATGAAGAAGACCCTGAATTTTACGAAAGGTTTTCTGATGTATTAAAGAAAATCCTTGAAGAATACAGAGATAATTGGGACATTCTTGCCCTTGAGCTTGAAAAGCTCAGAGAAGCGATAAAACGAGGAAGAAAATCTGAAAAAACCTTCGGTTTCGACCCCAAAAAAGAGATGCCATTTTTCGGATTGCTAAAACAGGAGATATACGGTAAAAAGCCTGTTGAAATGCTGAGAAATGAAGATATTAACTTTCTGATTGATTTAACCAAGGATGTGATTGAGATCATCAGGAGAGAGATTCAGGTGGTTGACTTCTGGGAGAACTATACAAAACAAAAGAGATTAAGATTTTACATAATTTCCCATTTATTGAAAGTCGTTTCTTTTCGTTCCCAAAAGCGACGTGGCAAAAATTTGGTAGAGCAGCCGCAAGATCGCTATTATTTTGAAGAGATGAACAAAAAATTATATGAGAAAAGAAATGAATTTTCCCAAAAACTGATAGAGCTTGCCTACCACATTTATGGGAAGTAACGCTATGGATATTGAGGTTGAAAAAATAATACGGACAAAAAGAAAAACCATTGCTTTACAGATAACAGATGATGCTACGCTAATTGTAAAAGCACCCTTTGATGTCGATGATGAAACAATAATGGGGATTGTTTTTAAACACAAAAAATGGATTGAGCAAAAGAAAAGAGATATAGAGGCAAGAGATCCAAAATTCTCTCCTAAAGAATTTGTTAATGGTGAAGGCTTTCTCTATCTTGGGAGATATTACAGATTAAAAAATGTGGATGTTCAGGAAGTGCCGTTGAAATTTGAGAATGGATTCTATCTTTCAAGAAATGCGTTACCGCAGGCAAAAGAACTGTTTATAGAATGGTACAAAAAGAAGGCTTATGAAAAAATTTCAGAAAGAGTTAGGTGGTATGCAGAGAAAAATGGCTTCAAATACAATAGGGTTCGTATTACCGATGCACAAAAAAGATGGGGTTCTTGTTTTTCTAACAGAAATTTAAATTTTTCGTGGCGGCTTATAATGGCTCCTTTACCTGTGATAGATTATGTTGTTATCCATGAACTTGCTCATCTTGAAGAGAAAAGTCATACAAAATCGTTCTGGAACAGGGTTAAAATGTTAATGCCTGGCTATAGAAAACAGAAAGATTGGTTAAAGATGAATAGCTATTTATTGAGGTTATAAAAATGAAATAATTTTCAAAGATGCACTTACGTATCCTTTTCTCAGACACCTAAAACGCAAATATAGAGTCTGTGATTACATCAAGAATATTGGCGACATTGACGAAAAAGAATATAAAGAATTACAAAGAGCGAAAAGAAAAGAAATTGAAGAAGATTTTGAAGGGAAAATATTGCCTGTTCAGTATGACGATATTATGTGGTGGTGATTGAATAAATAAATTTCATTAATTAAAAGAGGAAAAGATGAGAAAAATGGGAAGGGCTCATCAATTAACTGGGCAAATTGGAGAATATCTTGCAGCTGCTGAATTAGGAAGAAGAGATTACATTTGTACAACATTCACTCAAAATATTCCGGATTTTGATATTCTTGCAATTGATGAAACTTTAAAAAGAAAAATTCCAATACAGGTTAAAACAATCCGGAAGGGAGGAGATTGGCAGTCTGATTTACTAAAGTGGATGATTATTGAATATGAAGACGAGTATTCAATAATCAAAGGGAAAACTAAAATCGAAAATCCAGATTTAATTTATATTTTGGTTGAACTGGGCGAGAAATATGGTGAGGACAGATTTTTCTTGATGAGAAAGAGAGATATGCAAAACCAATGCTACAAAGGGCATAAACAATGGTTAAAAAAACATGGAGGCAAAAGGCCTATAAATCCAAGGTCAACTCACTGTGGTTTTTCAGTGAAGGAAATAGAACGGTTTGAAAATAATTGGAGCATTTTGGAGGAAGAGAAATGAATAAGAAGACAAAAAAACAAACACGACCATTAAAGGGAAATCATTAAAATTAAAAGCGGGGGAAATGGCAGAAATAAAAATAAGCTTTATGGGCATTTTGGCCAATACTGATTCATCAATACTAAAAATGAAATTAAATCATGGTTTCACGATAGAAGAAAAATCAAGTCAAGAAATAAGTGAAATCATTTCTACTCTTGAAAATATTTCTATAGAAGCATCATTAAAAGAATTAATTAGAAACTTTGTATTATTTATTCCTACAGGCAAAGTATATTTAATCAATAAAACCTTTAACGTTGGTATTCAAGAGAAAGCTAGTATAATCTGTCCGAGGACCATCGATGCTGTATTAAAGTTTGATGAAATCATATTTCATGGTTATTTAAACCCCACAATCAGGTTAATGAGACTTTATAAAGAAGGCAATATTTGTATCCCTTTTGAAAAATTATATCTCCAAATGCATATGTTAGATTCCTTCAACTAATCAGGAGATGAACCAAAGTTTTTAACTATATGGGAACTATGACCGCCGTTATAAATTTAATCGCCATTATTGCCTTTATTTTTGCATTTCTAAATGCAGAAGAAAAAGGCAAGATTATTCTGGCCGTAATTATAGCAGTTCTTTTTTTGCTTCCCCATATATATACCTCAGTTACACTGTTCTGGATATATTATGCAGCCAAAGTTATATTTGCTCTGAGCTGTTTGCTTTATATTAAATCAAAAAGATTTTTATAGTGGATAGCTTTTTCAAAGAGATATTTATGAATATTAATAATATTATTAGAGAGAATAAACTGGTAATTCCTCTATTAGGTGCACCGGGGATTAAGCTTAGACAGCATATTGGATTTTAAGGAATTAAGAAAGATAATACCTGAAGAAATTGCAATGATAGGTAATTTAGATCCTGTTAAAGTATTTTTTCAATCTACTCCTCTTGAAAATATTGAAGCTTTTATGAAAGCAGCTAGAGAATAAATATTATTTGTCCGGCTTATGCCAGCTTAAATGCAGTATTCAAGGCTAAAAATCTGCTTTAAGGAGAAAAAAAACAGAAAGCCAATGCTGGTTTTCTGTTTTTGTTTAAGAGATTTATCTTATATATTTTTAGTCAGATTGGACGAATTGTTATACCGCGCCTGGATTTTGTAATTTGGTATTAACCATTGTATTTATCTCAACTATGATATGCTCTATACTATACTACATGCTGAATTTTTTCTCATAATATGGGATGCAGTCTAGTGATCGTTGGCTGACATCCTGGCAATTTAAGGAGGAATCATGAAAATACTTCGACAGATTGGCTCGCTGGCTTTCGTGCTTGGACTCTTCACTGCAATATTTATCGGCATGCCTTGGTACGTGATCATTTCCGAGGATCCAGTCATACCCTGGTGGCTCAGGATAGCGGTTTTCTGCCTTCTGGGAGGTATCCTTGTGGTTTTGCTGACAGTGGCTCTCGAACAAAGTATAAACAAGACATCAGGAAAGAAGCTTCCCCTTACTGATCTTGACTCCCGGGTTTTACTGATGAATTCCACAGAAATACCTGGCCGAGAGATAACAGAGATTCTCGGTATGGTTCAGGGCCATACAGTATTTGCCATTTGGCTTGGAAAAGACCTATCCGCCATGGTCAGATTGATCCTCGGAGGCGAACTGACTGAATACACAGAGATGATGGGAAGGGCTCGTGCAGTGGCTAATAACAGGATGATCGCCCAGGCCGAAGAGATGGGGGCGGATGCAGTAATCAATGTTCGCTATATGACCACTAGTGTTGTTGGCAGTGCGGCTGAACTTTTAGCTTACGGCACAGCCGTCAAGCTCAGGAAATAGTTCGCTTCTTTTACAGGTGATCTCCAATTTTTATTCGTAGCGCAGGGACTCAACAATGTTCGACCGCATAGCACGGAGTGCAGGTGTCAGCCCGGCTAAAAACCCAGCCAGTATCATGAAAAAAACAGTGATCATCGATGTGAGCAGTGAATTCTCCGGCGAAAAAAGCATCATGAGCTGAGCATTCTGACTACGCAAGACTTCGACGAGAGCTGAAAGGCCTGAATTTAAACCCCAACCGATCAGAAATCCAATAAGCCCCCCAAGAAACGTAAGGGCTAAAGCCTCTATGAAGAACTGCTGGAAAATATGTCTTCGAAGTGCCCCCACAGCTCTGCGGATGCCTATTTCCCGTGTGCGCTGAGTAACGACAAAAAACATGATATTCATCACTCCAACAGCCCCGATCATCAGAGTGATTACTCCCACTCCGCCCAGGAATACCTGAAGTCCCAATACAATATAAACCAGGAAATCCATACCCTCAAGCATGCTCCATATATATAGGGCATCTTCATCTTCCTGCTGAAATCTGTGCAGTCTGGACAACGTTTTGCGAATTTCCAATATGGCTTCTTTGTAATTCTCCTTGCTGACAGGCGAGACAAGTATTCGAGACAGGTATTTCTGCCCGCTGAAATCTTTCAATGCAGTAGTAAACGGAACAAGTAATTTATCGTCATCATAGGAATTATTCATTGACAGCTGAAGGCCCTTGGGTTGGGCAGTTCCTACTACGAGATAGCGGACTCCATTGATTTTAACGTATTCTCCTGTGATATCACGTGTACGGCTCCCGAAGAGGCGCTCATGAATGTTTGCTCCCAGAAAACAGACCCTTCCGCTTTCATCAACGTCTCCTTGATTGATAAACCGCCCCTTTGCAATCTTGAAATTACGCATCTCTTGTGTTTCCGGAACTACACCAAGAGTGTGTACAGCACGGTTTTCGTTGCTGTATTTCACTACAGGAAAATCACAGTCATATTCCGGAATGGCTCTTTCTACCTTAATGGGAAATGAATTGAGTGCGTCTACGTCTTTTGATGAGAGCCGGACTCTTCTTGCTTCTCGATAGGTGCTTCTTTGTTTTTTAACACGCCCGCCGCTCACGAAGATAGTTTTTTCACCCATCTTTCCCCATTCGCGGTCGAAAAATCCCTGGAATCCTGTGCCGAATCCAATGAGTACAATTACGGCAGCAATACCCCAGAAGATTCCAAACATCGTGAGAAAACTCCGGGACTTACTGCTGCGAATTTCGAGAAAGGCTTGTCCGATGAGTTCACCTGTTAATGTGTGAGAAACCCAGAGAGGCTTTGGTATTTTCCCGCCTTCGGTAGTTTCACCACGTTCATACTGGAGTGCTTTTACCGGCTGCATCTCGGCCGCTCTTTTTGCAGGAATGTATCCTGAGACAACTCCGGTCAGGATCATCACAAATACGACAATCAAGGAAAGTTCCGGAGAGTTTTGGGGAATGGGAATATACGGGGGCAGAGGCAAAAGCCTTACTGCTCCCAGCAGAGCCGAACCCAGCAGAAAACCGATGAATCCGCCCAGCATTGTGATGAATAGCGATTCGGCCAAGAACTGGAGACGAATGTCCCGTTTCTTTGCTCCCACTGCTTTACGGATGCCTATTTCTCGGGTTCGTTCTTGTACCGACACAAACATAATATTCATTACTCCAATACCGCCGATAAATAGGGTGATTATTCCGATGAGGCCCAAGAGAATGTTCAATCCGAGGGAGAGCAGGTTAAACATCTTCTCGTAGAAGGCAAATTCAAAAATCATCAACGCTTCTTCGTCTTCAGGATCGAAATGGTGGCGCTCGGCTATGACAGAGCGTGCCTCAGTTACAACTTGACTGGATTTGTAAGTTTCCTTTGGACTGACAAAAACAAGATCAAGGCTCTTCCCGTCCCCCCACAATTGTTGTGCCGTGCTTAGAGGGATTAGAACCTGGTCGTCATGTCGGCTGTTTATGGTAGATAACTGCGACTTTTTTTCAACAGCCACACCTACGATGAGGAACGTTACACCATGAATCCTAATCTTTTTGCCTACTGGATCGGATCCTATGTCAAAAAGTTGTTCCTTGATATTGTTGCCTATGAATGCAAAACGCCGGCGGTTCTTAAAGTCGTCCTCGGTGATAAACCGTCCTTTTGCCACCTGCCAGTTGTTCATCTTTTTAGCAGCCGGCAGGATACCGCGGATGTTGTATCGCCGGGATTCTGTTTCGGCTTTCACATAGTACCATCGGGCCATCTGAGGGTTTATTTCGGCTACCGAAGGACATTGAATTTGAATAGCCTCAATATCCTTCATTTCCGGCACAATGGGCCGTCCGGCTTTATAACCACCAACACCAATGGAAGTATGACCTGGTATCAAAACAACCAGGTCTTCCCCGATTTTGTGCATACCTTCCATCATGAAATTGCTGAACCCGAATCCCCAACCCAGCAAAATCATTATGGCTATAATGCCCCAGATAATCCCGAAAAGCGTAAGTATGCTTCTGAGGCGATTTGCTTTAAGATCTATGAAGGCCTGTCTTATTATTTCCGAAAAATTCATAACTAAATCCTTGATAAATGGCTCGTTCAGACCAATGTTAGGATGGGGCCATGAAACTTACGTTATGACACTACTTAGGGAGAATCACGACCTGGCCCTTTTCAAGGCCTGATAGAACCTCGGTTCGAAGACCGTCGGAAATGCCCTTTGTAATTTCAATTTTCTGCATTCCTTCCGGGACAGAATCATCCTGGATATTTACGAAAGTTTTTCCGTCCTCGTATATTATTGCGCCTTCTGGGATAACCAGAACATTATCATGCTCCTCCAGAATGAGCTCGGCATCTGCTGACATGCCCACACGGAGTCTATCCTCAAGGTCATGGATTGTTGCCCGGATTTCGAAGTTAATGATATCCTCCTCCTCGCGGCCCTGGGGGCTGATGTGAGTCAGATCTGCTTTAAAAGGCTCGTCAGGATAAGCTTCGACATAGATCTTGGCCGGTAGACCGAGATGAACCTTTCCGATATCTGCCTCGTCCACGTCGCCTAGAAAATGCTTCTCAGAGACATCGGCGATTGTCATGATAACTGTTCCTCCGAAGGCCGAGGAAATGGGGATAACCGCACTCCCTTTGTCGGTGTCCCGGGAAAGGATAATACCCGATATGGGAGCAATCACTGTCATGCTGGCTATGGCTTCCCGTGTCTCTTTATCGATTTCACGTTTATCTTGTTCTGTGACTTCGATGCCTTCAACCAGTGCCGATACATTCGATCCCTGCTCCAGCACTCGCAGTTGAGCCATGGCAGCGTAAAAACGGGCCTTAGCAGTTTGGTAGTTCGCGTTAGCCCGATCGTAATTTTCTGGCGAAATCACGTCTTGTTCATAGAGCTCTTTGCTCCTCAGATATTGTTTTTCGGCGACGACCTTATCGTATGCTGCGGCCTTTACTTCGGTACGTGCCCGAACCATTTCCACTGGAGTGGCTCCCGGAATAATTTCCACCAGTTTCTGGCCAACAGTCACCTTGTCACCTTCCTCAACATAAAACTGCTTGATGACGCCTCCTATTTTTGATTTGATCTCGGCCTTGTAAAGAGCTTCTATCTTGCCAGTAGCCACAACGGTTTTTGCTATATTCCTTATTTCTACTTCTGCAGTGTTTGCTGTTTGGGTGTCAGCGTCTTTTTTGCAGCTTTTGGTTGCCAGAAAAAGAGTGCCAAGAATTACTATAATAACCACGATTATTATGATGGCTTTTTTCATTAGTCAACTCCAAAAATTATTTTTATTGGGTAGAGTAAAAACTGGCGTAGTGAGTAAGGCATGTAAGATTCTGCCTCTTTCGCCTGGCAGTGCCTTACTAGACTAGCCATGCTCTATCCCAAATCAAGCTTCTCTAATTCATTAGAGGAAAACTTTTTACACATAGGAAATTTGATGTTCAAACTGCAAGGACACAATAACAAAAATTCCTAAACATTAGTAGTCCTTCTTTATGAGCTGCTAATTCGCTTATCTGCCTTTTTTCTTATCAGGAAGCTATGAAGTCATTGGTTTCCCGGCATTTCTTACTGTGGCTGCTCAAATTTATCTTCCTTATTAATATTACGGATAAGCATGGGAAAAGTTCAACTGAGGAAAAAAAACTTTATTACACTTTGCCTGAGTTTTTTATTTTAAGCGAATATGATTACTGCTTAAGCTGTATGATGACTTTGTGTGATACGAATTCACTGTTTTTGCCTTGTGGTATTACAAATCTAAGGTTGCCTTTACTGATCTCTGCCCCTTCCAGGCTCTCAACTGTTTCCGGGTTCACTGTGCCCAATTGATAGGTGTTTCCGGCCAGGCCTTCTACGATGAGCTCGAATTTTGAACCTTCCCTGTGGAAAGAAATGATTTTTAGGCCCTTATTTCTGTCTCCCACTTTACTCTCCGGCAGCAAAGGAAAGATTTCGAAAGCCGGCAGGAAAGATATTTCTATCTGTACGGAGTCTTTATTTACAGGAATATTTAAGAAGGGTTGGACAACCTGTGCAGCTTCAGAACATTTAAAATCAAAGGGGTGTCCGTCGACAACAAGGAACTGGATATGAGTTCCTGCGCCGAGTGCAGGTGCGAACCAGAGCCTGTATTCTCCGGCGTCTCTTGCTTTAACAAAAACTTTGATTTTATTCTTATCTCTCCTGTAGTCGAATGAAAAGGCGGCTTTTCCTATCTTGAAATTGTCAATTGAAACATGATCCCAGCAGGCCGGAAAATGTGGGGTAAAAGAGACGGATCTCTCCAGTGCATTGCCTTCAAGTCCCAGCAGTCCGCGAACAAAAGGAAGCACTGCTCCTGCTGAGGAAAAACCCTGTTGAGACACAGCCTCCTGCGGCCAGACATTATGAGTGCCTGAAAAGACCTCCGCGATACAGCCAAGTGCGTTATCAAAAGTATGTCTTGCTGTAGACATAAGCAGGCTGTAGGCCTGAAGAGGCATGTGGTGTTTGTAAAGGGCCGTAGTCACCCAGCTTGTGAGAAAAGGCCACACAGCGCCGTAGTTATAATTCAGAGGCTGGAAGTGCTTACTGTTCACAGAAATGCTTCGTATCCCCCAGTCCGTTGTAAGCTCAGAAGAGCTTATTCTTTCGAGTGACTTTAAACTTCGCTCCTCTGTGCCGAAGTTCCACATCAGGCCTATTGAGTTCCATGGCGAGATTTCCTTGACGTGTTCGCCTTTTGCATTAAATGCATATGCATAGAACTGGTTGTCTTTGTCCCAGAACTTTTCGTTGAATGTATTTAGGGCTTTCTGATAGTGATGTTTTGCTTCTGCAGCGTATGATTTTTTACCTGCAATGGCAGCAAGGTAAGGCATGGCATAAGCTGCACGTACCCAGACTGCAGCTAAATATATGTCTGTTTCTATTCCTGTCAAGGCTCCGTATTCGAGCGCACCAAGGCCTGCTTTTTTGTTGTCCATCAACCCATCGTTGTTGGTATCAGTGGTCAGGCACCACTCAAAGGCCGTCTTTAAGGAATCCCAGCTCTTTTTTATAAAATCTGTGTCTCCGCTCATTTTGACATATTCATACATGGCGGCGATATAGTAGGGGGTAGTGTCCCCATGGATATAACCATAGTGATAATCGTTCCACCAGTCGATATATCCTGCTGCCTGTGAAAGCTCATGTGGCATTTTCCCGTCCTTTCGCTGCCATTTCTGTGTAAAAGCAAGAGCATCCCGCACGAATGGATAAACACCATAGCTCAAAAGGCTGAATGAATTTATGTAAGCATCGCCGCCAAAGAACCAGCCGAATCCGGGCCGGCCGCTTGTTCCGGATGCTCCCAGCCCGGCAACCAGTCCTTTTCCAAGGTCCGGATTTTCCACCATGAGGTTGTCAAAAGTTACTTTTGCCCATGAAAAGGCTAGGTTCAGCTCTGCGCTTGGTGTTTGAACGCGAAGTGTATTTTTACGAAGATCACGGTAGTATTCCAGATTCTTCCTGTAGGATTTTTCAGGATTTGTTTTCAGGTTTTCATAAACTTTAAGGACTTTCTCCTGAGGACCCTTGCCGCCGGCTATAATAATTGGGATATAGCTGTTTTTGACTTTCAAGGGATCCTGAATCTCGATTTTAAATTCGCTGGGTGTATCAGAAAGCATGTGTGCAGGAGTGTAAGAAATTCCAGAGGCAGCAGGGCTTCCGATTATCCCATGATTTTTTCCTGTGGATTCCGATATGATATAGGCCTTTAGCTTATCATCCCAGTAAGCATACTGACCGCCTATTCCTGCAGGCCACATCGGCTGCAAAACAGGCAGGAATCCGCATACAATGGTCAAGGGTTCGGTGGAATCTCCATTCAAAAGGATGATAGCACCTGCTTCCTCAACCGGAGTAATGTAGATGGCTTTTACAGTAAAGGATTGATAAGTGAAAGTCAGAGTTGTTGCTTCGGGAGAAACCGTTATATATCTTACAATGTCTCTGCCGTGGATAAGACGTGTGGAGCCGGATGTTAAAAACGAGAACTCAAAACTGCGCAAGAGCTTGAGAGGATAAGCCCATGCTTCAAAAGAACCGCTCTCGTCCGCAAGAATGGCGAATTTTCTGCCGGCTTTATTAAAGGGAGTTCCTGGATGGGCCAGTCTCTGGAGAGCCATGTCATTGGGCTCTATCTTAAATTCCGGTACAAGTCCCTGCTGTGCATGCAGTACTGCAAGGATAAGAAAGAAAAACAAGCTGATTATGGCCACTTTTTTAATTGACATCTTGTGCTCTCTTTTTTTCATCTTTTTAGAGATTATCATCAAATCTGCTGACAATGTAAAGAAGAAGGAAAGAACTAAAGTTGTTTTGCTAAAAAAGAACCAGATGATTTTTTGCCTATGTCGTTTGAATAATTATATTTTATGACTGCAGGTTATAAATTTTCATAATTTATCCATTTTCTATAACTTACAGTTATAAATAATAATGAATTGAAATGATTCTATTCCATTTTTTTCTTTCAGAGGATTGAATGCTGCTATGGATTTTTCTCCGAGGCGAGCCCAGTAGAGGCCGTCCTGCGAACAACTTACAGTAGGTGCTGCCGGATGAAAAGAGAAGAGATAAGACAGGGTCTGTTTGTCCGGATTAACTTTGAGAAGATTCCCGTAAGCAAGAAAAAAATAGTTATCCGAAACCGGGACGACTTTTTCAGAAAAGGAAAAGATACTGAAGTCTATACTTTTTGTAGCAATTCATTTCAAAATGGTTTAATAATAAATTGTGAACATTAATTTTCCCTTCGACCCTTTTAAGAGAGCTGCTGAGGTTGAATCGATTGTTACGCAAGGGGATAAAAGGCTGTATTATAGGTTCAGGCCTGCTCCTTATTACGGAGGAATAGCCCTTGTGTTTTTTCATGTTCCGGAGAGTAATCTCTAAATAATTTTCGAACATTGTCGTTCTCCAGCGGATAGATTCTCTGAAAAATTTGGGAATGGATTTTACGATCTCACACCAGTACCACCGTATCGATCGCCAGGGCCCTTGGCACTCTGATTGGCCTCCATTTCTTCTGATTCTCTAAATTAATATATTCCTGAATAATAAAAAGGTTTCTGATTTTCAGAAAAAATTAGAAAAAAAGGACCTGTTGATTATGAGGGGAGGGAAGAGGCAACGAGAGACTTGGAGGACTATTCTATTTTTTATTCTTCAACAGGTAGAGTGTGAATGATTTTCCTTCCAGAGCGACCACCCATGACATTTTATTCCCTTATTTTTTCGGTTTCATCTCAAAAATGAGTACCCGAGAAGATTGACAAAAGCCTTTTGATACCATAATTTATAAAAGAGGACCTACTATTAAACGGGGGGCACTAATGAAAAAATGCATTGTTTTGTTTTTGGTTTTCTCTTTGTTTGCACTTTCAGAAAATCTATATGCCAAGAAAAAGGGAGCAGAGCTCATAGTCCAGAAAATAGAGGGGCAGCAAGTAATAGGTGAGCTTATTGCTGCAAAGGAGAATTCTCTGTTATTGCTGGATTCTGAATCAGGAGCCGATGTATCTGTTGATATCAGGGAGATGAACCTTTTTCAGAAGACCCTAATCTAAAAAATCCTACAACTTTTTCAATTTCAGCCCTTTGATGATTCTTTCGAGGTCTTTCCTATCGATCACACGCATAATAGTAATGGTTTTCTCCTGTATTCTGTAGAGGATTCTATAATCTCCTGAGCGAATCCTGTAAAGTGGTGGCCTGAAGCCCTTAAGCTTTTTGATGTTGGCGCCAGGAGTGAAAGGATCGGATGAAAACTTTTTTATTAACGCGATAATTCTTATACGATTGTCTTCAGGCAAACAATCCAGATCCGCTGCAGCAGAATAGGTGAGTTGGATGTCGAATTTTTTCAATATTATTCTTCTGAATGGGTAAGATAATCATCTAGAGATATTACTTTTCCTTTCTGAATATCATCTTCGGCCTTTTTGATTTTTTTCCGGATAGAAGGGCTGTGCTCGATGATGAAATCTTCCAGATCTTCTTCCTTGAGTGGGAGGATAGAAGCGGCAGGTTTTCCTCTATAAGTGATGATCAGAGGATTCCCTTTCATCACATCGGCCAGAAGTTTGTTTGTTTTATTTTTCAAATCAACTGTGTTTGCCACTTTCATGATACTTTCTCCTATATGGCTATTATAATAGCCTTTTAGAAAAAATCAAATCATCATTTTCTCCCTCCTCAATATAAAAAGACGTTATGATAAAATATCTTTTCTCACAAAATATTTTTGCTACGAAGTGAAAAGCTTGCCAATTGTATGGGATAAAGAACTTGTTGAATATGAGGATTAGTTCTGATATTGTCATTACACAGATAAAGGAGGTTTCACAATGAAAAAAAACCTAATTCTAATGCTGGTGGTGGTTGGATTACTATTTCCTGCATGTTCTAAAAAATCGGAAACTCCCGCAGAAGCGCCCGCAACAGACAATCCATTTTTTTCAGAATATGACACTCCGTTTAAAGTACCGCCATTTGACATCATTAAACCCGAGCACTTTATCCCGGCCTATGAGAAAGGGATGGAGGAACAAATAGCGGATATTGAGGCACTCGTTAATAACACTGAAGTCACGACTTTTGACAACACGATCGTGGCCTTGGACCGGTCGGGCAAGCTGCTTTCCGAAGTGTCCAAGGTATTTTCTGGATTGAGTGGAGCCAATACCAATGATGAAATCAAAAAGATCCAGAAAGAAATGGCGCCCAGATTAGCAGCCCATCGTGATAAGATCAACCTGAACAAAAAACTGTTTGAACGCATAAAATCAGTGTACGAGCAGCGGGACGAACTGAATCTCACCGATGAGCAGATGTATTTGCTCGAAAATCTTTACAAAAGGTATGTCCGCAATGGAGCCAACCTGAATGATGAAGACCAGGCCAAGCTCAAAGAGATCAATCAAGAGCTGTCAAAGCTGGGCGTCCAGTTCGGTCAAAATGTCTTGGCCGAAACTAATGAATTCAAACTGGTGATCGAGAACGAAGAAGATCTGGCTGGTTTACCGGAATCATCGATCACAGGAGCTGTTGAGGCGGCTAAGGAAGCGTGGTTAGAGGGTAAATGGGTATTTACGACCCATAAACCCAGTATGATCCCGTTTCTGCAGTATTCTGAAAAGCGGGACCTGAGAGAAAAGCTGTACAGGGCTTACACAAAAAGAGGGGACAACGGCAACGAACGCGACAACAAAAAAATCCTCTCCGATCTCATCAAGCTTCGTGTCAAACGAGCAAATCTCCTCGGTTATAAGACTTACGCCGATTATGTCCTGGAAAGACGGATGGCAGAGAACCCACAGAATGTTTACGAACTGCTGAATCGGCTGTGGGATGCCTCCCTCCCCGTTGCAAAAAGAGAAAGACAAGAAATGCAGTCCATTATCGACAGAGAAGGTGACGGCTTCAAACTGGCCTCCTGGGATTGGTGGTATTACGCTGAAAAGCTGAGAAAGGAAAAATACCAACTCGACGACACTGAATTGCGGCCTTATTTTGTGTTGAATAATGTACGGGATGGGGCATTCTGGGTGGCCAATCAACTCTACGGGCTGACCTTTGAGGAGTTAGAGGGAATGCCTTTGCCGCATCCGGATGCGCAAGTCTTCGAGGTCAAGGAAGCGGACGGATCCCATTGTGGAGTCCTGTATATGGATTTCCATCCCAGAACAAGCAAACGTGGTGGAGCCTGGTGTGGCACTTATCGAGGCCAGAGCCGGAAATATGGAGTAGAGATCGACCCTGTTGTCAATTTGGTTTGTAATTTTTCCAAACCTTCCAGAGACAAGCCGGCTATGATCACTCTTGAAGAGGTGAAAACACTTTTCCATGAATTCGGGCACGGATTGGATAACCTTCTCTCTAATGTGACTTATGGAACGACCTTCAGGTCTTCAGATTTTTCCGAACTCCCATCTCAGATCATGGAACATTGGGCCATGGAACCGACGGTCATTAAACACTATGCCAAACATTACCAGACAGGAGAACCCATTCCCGACAATTTGATCGATAAGATCGTAAAGAGTGGTTTGTTCAACCAAGGATTCATCACTGTAGAATACCTGGCTGCAAGTCTGTTGGATATGAAATACCACACACTCACAGAGCCACAGGACCTGGATGTCAATCAATTTGAAAAAGATTATTTCGAAGAGATCGGCTTGATCCCTGAGATCGTCTCCAGGTATCGGAGCACTTATTTCAATCACATCATCGGGGGATATGCTGCCGGTTACTACAGCTACATTTGGTCGGAAGTTCTGGATTGTGATGCTTTTGAGGCGTTTAAAGAGACCAGCCTGTTCGATCAAAAAACTGCGAATGCTTTTAGAACACACATATTGGCGAAAAACGGGACGGCTGACTACAAGTCCATGTACATCAACTTCCGTGGACGAGAACCCAAGATCGAGCCTCTACTAAAGAATCGGGGATTGCAATAACGGAATAGGAGTGGCGATTAAATAAAAGCCACAGGACATAAGATTTCAAATTGCCAATATTCTGGATTAGGAGAAGGGGAGGAGGCTGATCTAGCAGTATTCCAAACCTATTAGCGTGAGGATTTTTGCTAAAACCTCTTCAAGCACTTCCTTGGGCGCACAAGCCATCCACTTTGCTTTTCTCACCTGCCAATCGAGGCTCTTGATTTGATCAGATAAAATCGCGCCCGAGACTTCGTGTTTATCTGGAAGCACAACCTCAAAAGGGTATCCTTTCACATTGGATGTGACCGGGCAAAATAAGGCCAGTCCAACTTTTTCATTGTACGCCTTCGGTGATACGACCAATGCAGGACGATGCCCAGCTTGTTCGTATCCAGCCTGAGGATTGAACTCAAGCCACACAATATCTCCGCGTTCAGGGATATACGTCCGGGCCATCACCAAGCCTCGCTCCCAACAGCGTCTCCGGTCGATATTTCTTCATGCAGATTATCTTCCCGCACCTTAGACAGCAGGTCTGAAAGTTGATATTTTGAAGTTCTCAAAGGGCGGATCACAAGCCGGTCTTCTTCAAGGAATATGTCTACGGCGGAACCCTCTTCAACACCGGCTTCCTTAGCAAAGGTTTTTGGGATCCGCAGCCCTAAGCTGTTGCCCCATTTCTGTATTTTCGTAACCATAATAAGCCTCCATGTATATACAATGAATATACATTGTTACTGAGATTCTGTCAACCCATTCCACACCATTTTATACTTCTTCATAATTTAAAAGAACGTTATGATTTTGGATCCATCCTCAAAAAATCATCAAGAATAAAGATCCTGTTGAATATGAGGGTAGGGAAGAGGCATTTCCTTTCATTAATTGACGCCATAGCATTTTAACGTTATAATGTTAAAGCGTTAGACAGGAGGAAAAACATGTCTGAATTCTCTAAAAGGGCGACCGTTTACCTGGACCCCATGCTGCATAAAGCATTGCGCATCAAAGCGGCTGAAACGTCCCGTTCCATCAAAACATAGGAAATTCGTTTTTCTATTGATGATGATTTTCACTCAATTTCATCAAATTTCCACCCTTCATCACCCATTGTACATATAAAAAACGGGTCAAGTCAATAAAAATTGCGACACAAAGAGAGAATCACATGCAATGAGCCTGAGTGATGCTTAGAAAGAATAGAGTTCATCCTTGTCCCTGACCTAGTGAGTTGGAATGTCATATATATTCTGATTGTTCCTCCATACTGAGCTGAGCTTGAGGAGGGGGCCGTTCTGCCTCTTCCTTACTCTCAGCCCTGACCTTACTGTGCACGTTAAAATCTGTGTGCCGCCAACTCAATATCTTTTTGACAAGGTCCGAGTTTATCAACTGTTTGCGGAGGAGAAGTGAGAAGACCTCACGTGTGAAAAGCCGGCAGAGTAGAGAATCATTGAAGTTAGAGACTTTGTGAAACTGTCCTTGTTTATTTGTCCCTCCCTCTGTGGCCAGAAAATGGAGGTGGGGATGAAAATTTATCCGGCTCCCAAACGACTGGATCAATTGGTAATGCATGATACGGTGCATCAGTATCTCAAGGACAAAATAGCCGGGAAAGAAATTAAGGTCCAAGTTTTGCTGGCGGACTACAACCGCTGTTGGGTCAATGAGGGATTTCTCAGCCGGGAGCATGAAGAGATGAAGAGAAAGTCGGGAGAAAAGGCTTTAAGCCGATTTTTTTTAGAGGAAGAATCTACTGGTATTTTATTAAAAATTTATTAAGTAGTTTTCTACGAAAGGAAAAGACTTCTATTTGAATGGAATACAATTTCTCCCCGCCTTCCTGAAAAAGTCTATCTGCAAAATATTCTATCACAGAAAAAAGAAAAATCAAATGTGGAAATCAGATGGTGTTCTAAAGACCTTACCTTGTTACGGAAAAGATACTGAAGTCTATACTTTTTGTAGCAATTCATTTCAAAATGGTTTAATAATAAATTGTGAACATTAATTTTCCCTTCGACCCTCTTAAAAGAGCTGCTGAGGTTGAATCGATTGTTACGCAAGGGGATAAAAGGCTGTATTATAGGTTCAGGCCTGCTCCTTATTACGGAGGAATAGCTACGGCGGATGCTGTAGGATGCTCTTTTCTTTGTGCCTACTGCTGGAACTACAACAGGAACCTACAGCCTACCCGGTTCGGGGACTTTTACACACCTCAGCAGGTTTCCTCGAAACTTCTTAACATCGCCCGCAGAAAATCTTTTAACATGTTTCGGATAAGTGGTGCCGAGCCAATATTGGGGGAAAATTCATTGAACCACCTTATCGATGTAATTGATATAATCTTCCAGAACAAACCCCATTCAGTGTTCATCCTTGAGACAAATGGATTTATTCTCGGCTGCCGGACGGACCTTATAGAGAAGCTTAAATTTAAAAATCTACGGATCCGTATTTGTCTGAAGGGAGTAGATGAGGAATCTTTTGAGCTTATCACCGGGGCACGAAAGGATTTTTTTCTATATCCCTTCAAAGCCCTTAAGGAGCTGGAGATACTGGGGATAAATACATGGCCTGCCTTAATGGGAGATCTTTTTTCTCATGATGGAATACTTAAATTAGAAAAGCTCCTTAGAGACTATGAAATCAATGCCCAGCTTGAGCTTGAATCCTTGGAAGCCTATCCTTTTGTGCTTGAGAACATGAAAAGAAGAAAACTTAAAATTTTTCCTTTTCCAACATGTCTTTGATCAAGTCTACAAACTCCATTGCCCTATTAAACAGATTACGAGCTTCGGTCTTGGTTATTAAACCCGTAATGTCATAAATGACCTGATTTCGTTTATTCCTCATTCGGTCGAAATAAGTAATCAAATTTTCATACTCCTTGCCCATTGCCAGAATCATAAATGAAAATGTGTTCTTGTGGCTTTGGGCACTTGTTGGGCGATAGCCTTGCGAGAACATATAGGCTCGCGAGGCCTGCAGCACAGCATTGTAAGCTACGGCGAATCCCCAGTCCCAATCTTCTGCCATGATCTTTCTTGCCGTCTTTAAATCTCGCTTGGCTAGTTCGAATGCATGAGTGATTTCGGCCCTAGACACATTCTCCTTGCGAATGCGGCCCGCCTTCAGTAAGTCCTCATACATTGTCGATGTTCCCCACAATGAATATGATTTTACTATTCAATACTCTATCTAAAAAACCTCCTTTTTCCTCGCGCCGGTTCTTGAACTCCCGCTGGTCAAGTAGTGTGTAATTCACAGCTCGATCCAAGTGCATTTCTGCTTGAGTAATAACACGGTGCAAGGTTAGTTCATCAACGTTTCCTGCGATTAGAAGATCCACATCGCTACTTGCTCCTGCTGTTTCGTTGGCCTGGCTGCCATAGATAAAGGCTATTTCGATCTGATCCGCTATAGGGGCGAGGGCTTTACGCAGTACATCGGCCAGGCCGGCCGTTTTTGTAATCAGACTCCGCAATTCGTTAAAAATTGGGCAATCATGCTTCACTTGATAATCCACTTGGCGACCATGCGCGATTCTCGTGATAATTCCAGCTTCAGTTAGACGCTTAAGTTCACGTTGGACAGCCCCTTGTCCCACTCCGGTCATTCTGGCTATCTGTCGGAGATAAAACGATTCATCGGGGTGGGAAAAGAACAATGCCAAGACTTCACGGCGGACCTTGCCGAATAAGGCGGAAGAAAGATTTTCATGTTCTATCGTACCCATATCGAGTTCTATCGTACCCTTTATGGGTTCATTTGTCAAGCCTGGATACCGAAATATCGCCGCCGTATCCTGCTTCAAGCATTGAAACGTAATTAAAGTTGGACTATTATAAGGCTAGCTTACTCTAAATGAAAAATAAAGAATTAGCCGTTATTTTTTACAGGATTGGTGACGCCTTGGAAATTAAGGGGGAGACAGGATTTAAGGTTGTCGCTTACCGAAAAGCTGCCTGTATTCTCGAGGATCTAACCGAGAATATTGAAGATCTCAAAAGAGTTATTGAAAATGGGTCGCTCGCACGATTATCTTAAAGAAGCTCCTCACATCGGCCGAATTTCTACTGCAGGTTCACTCCGCCGGAATTAAGAGAAGACAGAGGCGAGATTGCTCGCAAACTATGTCGAAATGTAGGCAAATCTGTCGAGATTTAATATGAAAGGATACAAGGAAGGTTATCATTAGAAAAAAAGACAAGAGAGTAATTGTAGAAACTCTGATTGACGGTATTTTTGCCGAACGAGTATTTTTATATTTATGAGATTTTAGGATTCTATCGGTGTAGATCTCAATGGCTTCGCGGTGATCGCCCAGATAGGCTGTTCGGCGTCCGTACCAGATAAGCGCATCCTGATTGTCGGGTTCTCTCTCGTTATTTGCCTTTGCTTCTGCGTACTTTTACAGGGCGGATGCGGGCGGTTCCGCGGAATACAGCTCATCCCCCAGCATAGAGACGGCCTGAATACTCCTTTCTCTGGGGGAAGCTTTGAATAGCCCGAAATTTGAAATAGCCGGCGTGTTATTGGATTTTTTTATAACGAGTTGGACCCTGTCCGACTGAACAGGGGGAATGCGCAATATCCTTTTGTATCCGATCGTTGTGCCGCTTGCCAACCGCGTCCATTCTCCGTTTACGCGGCCTTTTATTTCGAACTCCGAAATTCTTTGCCCGAAACGGATCGGTTCCTGGATCATAATCCGGTCGAACAGCACCGGCTTTCCCAGGTTGATTTCCAGGGAGACTTCTCCGGCTTGGTCATCTGCCGCCCAGTAGGAGTCCAAATCCTCATCCACGATATTGGCCGGAGCGAACTTTTTATCCCGCTGCCGAAAATTGGCCGCGTCGACTGATCTCCCCGAAGCCAGATTAGTTGCGAATGTCTCATCCAGAACCGACCGGAACTCCTTTAGCGCTTGGACGTCATTTTCATGAAACAATCCTCTTCTGTCAGGAGAGATGTTGAGCAGCAAGACCCCGTTTCTGCCTACGGATTTGTAATAAACATCCAGGAGCTGCTGTGTGGTTTTAACCCGGTTGTCTTCCTTTTCGTGATAAAACCAGCCGGGACGGATGGAAGTGTTGCACAAAGGAATCACCCAGTTTTTCCCGTCGGGATCTCCTGAGTTCAGATAACCGGTGTCGGCACTTCCGACAACGATATTTGCGTTGTTTATGGTGGACCAGTTCGTTTTGCCAGCGTATCCTCTCTCGTTGCCGATCCACCGGATATCAGGGCCTGCGTCGGAAAATAAAAGCACGTTGGGCTGTAACTCTTTTATCATCGCCCATGTCTCGTTCCAGCGGTAATAGGTGGTGCGGTCGATTCGTCTTTCTTCTCTGGCCCCACCATAATATCCTGTTCCGCCGTTTGCCCCGTCGAACCAGAGCTCTGATATTTCGCCGTATTCGGTGAGGAGTTCCTTGAGCTGGTTCCAATAATATGCGATGTATGCCGGGGTACCGTAATCGGCATGATTTCTGTCCCAGGGAGAAAGATACAGGCCAGCCTTGAGGCCGTGCCTCCGGCAGGCATCCACAAATTCCCGGACGATGTCGCCCTTCCCATCCTTCCAGGGGCTGTTTTTCACCGAATGCTCCGTATACTTTGACGGCCACAAACAAAATCCGTCGTGGTGTTTAGCCGTCAATATGAGCTGTCTCATGCCCGCGTTTTTTGCCACGCGTGCCCATTGGTTAGCGTCGAAGTCGGCCGGATTGAAGATCTCGGGCGACTCATCCCCATATCCCCATTCTTTGTCTGTGAAGGTGTTGACCGTGAAGTGGATAAACCCGATAAACTCCATTTTTTGATATTCGACCTGATTTGGTGTCGGAATGACAGGATTGGGTGCAATGTCTTTTGGCTCCTGCCCGCATGAAATCAGAAGGAAGCAGAACAATGCGACAGATATATTAAAGATACGAATCATTCTCATTTGTTCCTCCTGTATATGTTTGTGTATTTTATACTAAAGGAACGTTTTTTCAAATTCAAAAGGGAATCTGGATCCCATAACATCTACTGTCAGCGGCAACATGTTTTTTGTCAGGGATGCCAAGGGAAAAAACATCTGGCCTTTTGTCACCTACTCCGAAAAAGTGGACCCCGAAACCTGGTGGCAGAGAAAAACCATAGATTTTTTGGACATCGATGAGGACGGAACTAACGAGGTGGCCTCCCGGGTTTATGATCCGATAGCGGAAAAATTTTACCTTACGCTGTTTGATATTGTATCCCATTCACCCCGTCCTTAAAACCCTCTCTTCCTTCGCTTTAATGCCCAGCCGCAGTCAAGACAGGATGGCCCGGATCGTGTCAGGCCGCTCTTACTGATTCCGGACGAGCGCCGATTCGGTCAGGCGTGTAGCCAGGAGCAGGGCGGCGCCCATCGCTCCGGTGAGGATGATGAGGGGAAGAGTCATCGATCCTGTGCTTGGTGACTTGAGTATGTCCATTCCGATGATGAAGGCGATTCCTGAAACCTGCCCGGCGAGGAGCAGCAGTCCGTTTGACGTTCCCTCCGGAGCGGGGTAGGTGATCTCCGCCCCGTACTGGAATCCCAGCGGGCCGGAGGCGAGAAGGAAGGCGCCGAGGATAAAGGCCGAGATAAGTAGGAGGGGATAGCTTGTGGCGAAGGTGATTCCAATGAGGCCGGGAATTGCACCTCCGAGGGCCAGCAGAATGAAAGGAATCCTCCTCTGCAGGCGGTCGGAGAAGGGAGGGATGACGACTGCGCCGACGATTCCGCCGATCACCATAAGCCCGCCGATCAGGCCCGCCTGCTCGATCGAGAATCCGCGTGGACGCACGATGTCTTCGATCCAGGTCGTGACGGCGTTGAACAATCCCAGTCCGATAAAAAAGAGAACGAACAAAAGGATGAATTGACGATTCCGAAACACGCTCTTCAATCCGTCAAAGACGAGTGACCGTTCTTCGGGCCCCACAGGCTCCGGCGGGCGTTCCCTGGCAAGGACGGCAAAGACCGCTATGATCGCCATCGAGACTGTGCCGTAGATCATCAGTGCTGTCGGGATGCTCGATCGTTGTACGAGCATCGGGGTGATGGCGAGGCCGGTGAAGATGCCGGCGTAAATCGCGAGCGATCCGAGCCCGGCGGCGGTTGCCCGTTCGCGCATCGGAAACCAGCGGCCGGCGATCTTGGTGATCGCGTTGAGAATAAAGGGCTGACCGACGGCGATCCCGATCTGCGAGACGAGAACCCAGGTATAGTCGGCGGCGAAGACGCCGCGTAGAAGGCCGAAGAGTCCTGTCAGCACCACGCCGATACCGACGCCGACACGAATCCCGTAGGTATCGATCACCCATGAGGCCGGGATCGACACCACGATGAACACAATCATGAACACCATGGACAGAAGTCCGATCGCCAGGTCGGAGACACCGTAGAAACCGGCCGCCTCTCCGGTGATCGGGGCGAAGCTGATCCACATGAGCTGGTTGATCGCGACGACCAGCATGAACACTCCGAGCATCACCCAACGGTATTTGAACACTTTCATTGATCCATCCATCATCCCTCCTCTCTCCGGAATCGGTGGAACCGGCGAATCCGGGAGCCCGGCTCCTCGGCGCCTCTGTCCGAATGCCTCATCGCCGTAATAAAACCGGGCACGTCTTTTTTTTGAACCTCAAAGACACCGGATATTTTCCGTCATATCAGCTGATACAGGCTTGAAGTGAAATTATCACGGCCTATATATCCTTGTCAACGCGTTGGCGTTATTCTGGTGGTGGCTATTTGATTCTACAGCAGTTGGAAATCAATCATTTGTAGATAAAATTGTAAATAAGTTGGGTAAAAAGGTTAGATGTAGAGAAATAATAGGAAAGGAATGTTCATTTGTCTTAAAAAAAACAGAAGTGCTATGAAAAAAAAGAACGTTCTGATATGATTGCCCAAACCCGGAGATAATGGGGAACAAAGAATGTCTTTTCTGAGATCTTCCTTCTTTAAAAAATATCTATTGCCGGGCTTTGTCTTCCAGTCGGTCACCATAGCCGGAGGATACGGCACCGGGCGGGAACTGGTGGAATTTTTTCTCAACTACGGACCACTGGGTGGGCTTTTGGGGATGTTGTTGGTCACGACCCTGATGTGGTCAATCATACTGGCCGTATCCTTCGAATTCAGCCGGAAGTTCAAAGCCTAAGATTACCGAACCTTCTTCAAGAAACTGCTCGGGCCTTTCTGGTTTCTGTTCGAGATCATCTATGCCGTACAGATATTTCTCGTGCTTGCCGTCATCGGATCGGCTGCCGGAATCATTCTGAGGGATAACTTCGGAGTCCCCTACATGGTCGGCGTTCTCATCATATTGGCGGCCGTGGGTTTTTTGACCTTCAAAGGAAAGGGCCTTATCGAAAACTTCCTCTCTGTGTGGTCCATCATCCTTTATCTCGTCTACGCCGCCTTTTTTGTGGTTGCCCTTATTAAATTCGGCCCT
>Ga0315546_1000451_pt1 | contig 29849 bp, 26 predicted proteins | sample SalMarSW160170MG_FD_203833 | JGI IMG/M metagenome (GOLD analysis project Ga0315546, IMG submission 203833) | Salt marsh sediment microbial communities from the Plum Island Ecosystem LTER, Massachusetts, United States - Salt Marsh Sediment SW1601-170 ...
GGTTTTTTTCGAGAAAGAAGGCACGAATAGGAGAGGTACCGAAGTGGTCGTAACGGGGTCGACTCGAAATCGATTTGTCTCGTTAAGAGCGGGGCACGTGGGTTCGAATCCCACCCTCTCCGCCAAGAAATGGAATCCCGATGTATCGGGATTACATTTCACAATTAGCTTATGGCTGTAGACCTTTTGGAATAATTAAATACAACTACAGATTCCAATTTCTAAAAAGAAAAAATAATGCTATATGCCAAAGCAAAAGGCCAAAAGTATTTCGCTTTAGCGAAATCATGGAGAGATGTCCGAGCTGGTTTAAGGAGCGCGACTGGAAATCGCGTGTACTACCAAAAGTGGTACCGGGGGTTCGAATCCCCCTCTCTCCGCCATATATACCGTTAACATCCTCCATAAGCCAAGATCTTAAAATTTATGTCAAATTTTATCTCATTGTTTTTTTTGAGAGCAAGTAGTTTCTTGAGTTTGTTGAGTTTGTTGTGTTAAAACCCTATGAACCAAACGAACGCAAAAAACACTGATAATTCATGATGTCATACAAAGTTTTTGCAAGAAAATGGAGACCTCAGGTATTTGAAGAGGTTATAGGTCAGGAACACATCACAGAGACCCTCAAGAATGCTTTGCTATCTGATAGATTAGCTCATGCCTATCTATTCAGCGGTACACGGGGTGTAGGGAAAACATCTGTTGCCCGAATTTTTGCAAAGGCCCTTAATTGCCAAGACAGGCAGGAGGGAAATCCCTGCAACAAATGCAATAAATGCATTGAGATAACTAATGGTTCGTCTGTTGACGTACAGGAGATTGATGGTGCATCGAACAGGGGAATCGATGAAATACGGAATCTTCGAGAAAATATACGGTATCTCCCTTCAAGCGGCACATATAGAATATATATCATAGATGAGGTTCACATGCTGACGCTTCCTGCATTTAATGCATTGCTAAAAACCCTGGAAGAACCACCAGAGCATGTAAAATTCATTTTTGCTACCACAGAGGCCCATAAGGTACCAGTGACCATACTATCACGATGTCAAAGGTTTGATTTTAAAAGGATACCCATAGCAAAAATAGAGGAGCAGATTAAAAAAATAGTTCAAAAAGAAGGAATAACGATAAGCGATTCCAGTATTGCTATTATATCAAAAGAGGCTGAGGGGAGTATGCGAGATGCAGAAAGTCTCCTCGATCAGGTTGTCTCCTTTGCAGGAAACAACGTCAAAGATGAGCAGATAATGGAAGTCTTAGGAATAATAGATAGAGCTCTTATCTATAAGACTTCTCAGGCGATAATCGATGGCAATAGCACAGTATGTCTGGATATAATTAATGAAATATATAATTACGGCTACGAGGTTAAAGAATTTTACAAAGAGATAATGGTACAATTTCGAAATTTAATCGTCGCCCTCGTATCTCACAACACCTCTCACACATTGGATTTACCTGATAACGAGTTACAAGAAATAAAAAAGCAGGCAAAAGAGGTAAGTCTGCAAAGGCTTCTTCAATCACTAAACTTTCTGATTAATAGGGAAGCAGATCTTCGCTATACAAATAACCCCAGGATTGCACTGGAGGCAATTTTACTGAAACTTGCAGGACTTAAAGAATATATTTCATTTGATGAGTTACTGCGCAAAATAGAAGAAATTGAAAAACGACTCAATACATCTCGGAGAATAGCGCTAGATAAACAACCGGAACCGACTGTAATCAAAGAAAAATATCCGGCAAAAAAACCAGCTCCAGACGATGGTAAGAAATGGAGCGAGTTTTTACGTTATATTACTACTAAAAATAAGGCGATGGCAAATGTACTAAAGAAATGGAAGTCGTACACTCTTTATGCAGACAGCCTGGAATTACCTAACGGAGAAGGATCATTTACAGGAGATTATTTTAATGACTCCGAGCACTCCGATAAGTTAATTGCGTATGCAAGGGATTTCTTTCATCCAGACTTTACGGTTTTATTTACAAAGCAAAATCAGCCTAAAAAAGATGAAAAAAAAGGCTCAAAGGAAGATAGCTTGCCGAGAACGGTAAATGATATACTTGATATATTTGAAGACTCGATAGTTAAAGAAAGTTAAAAGGTATAAGTTAGAAGTGAGCTAAAGTTTAAAGAATTTGCTTTTTTAACTTTAGGCACTTGCAATTTTAGGCACTAACAATGAACCACTTTATGTATAAAAACGATGATCTTTTTTGTGAGGATGTACCAATAACAGATATTGTTGAGAAGGTTGGAACACCTTTCTATTGTTACTCCCATGCTACAATAACCAGGCATTTCAGGGTTTTTACAGATGCTTTTAAAGACTTAGACCACCTCACCTGCTTTTCTGTAAAATCCAACTCTAATCTTGCGATACTAAAAATTTTTGCCTCACACGGGGGAGGAGCAGATATTGTTTCAGGCGGGGAACTCTTTCGAGCTCTAAAAGCAGGGATTTCGCCTGATAGAATCGTATATTCCGGCGTTGGAAAAACACCAGAAGAAATGAAATTCGCACTTACATCAAATATTTGTATGTTTAATGTAGAGTCAGAGCAGGAATTGCAGGTCTTAAATACAATAGCGGGCACTATGGGCAGTAAGGCAACAGTAGCAATACGCATAAATCCTGAAGTGGAAGCACACACACACCCGTATATTGTGACTGGGCATATTGAAAATAAGTTTGGCATATCGCTCGAGGACGCCTTACATACCTATGAATTAGCCAGGCAGCTGAAAAACATCGATGTAAAAGGAATATCATGCCATATAGGAAGCCAACTTACCGATATTGATCCCTTCTTAGATGCCTTACGAAAATTAAAAGACATTTTACAAGAACTAAAAAAAATGGCATTCGATATTCAATTCCTTAACCTGGGAGGCGGCCTTGGAATCACCTATGACGATGAAAAACCACCTCATCCTTTAGAATATGCAATGGCATTAAAGAAAATACTCGGGAACAATGGTATTACCCTTATCCTTGAGCCTGGCAGGGTTATTATTGGTAATGCTGGAATTCTGATCACACGAGTACTCTATACCAAATCAACAAAAAATAAGAGATTTGTTATTGTAGATGCTGGGATGAATGACTTAATCAGACCTACCCTTTATAATTCGTTTCATGCAATTCAGCCGGTAAAAATAATCCACTCGGAAATGGTAGTCGCTGATTTAGTAGGTCCTGTGTGTGAAACCGGGGACTTCTTTGCGAAAGATAGGAAAATGCCAGCATTTCAATCCGGAGATTTAGTAGCTATAATGAGTGCAGGGGCCTACAGTTTTTCAATGGCCTCAAACTACAATTCTCGTCCCAGGCCTGCAGAGGTAATGGTGAAAGGAAAGCTCTTCTCCATAATTAGATCAAGAGAAACATACGATGATCTTATTCATGGAGAGGTGATTCCCGAATTTCTTTGAAAAAATATTTTAATTTTGAAATAGGAGAAAAAAATGATAAAGGCTGTTGTTGCCGGCGCTGCTGGTAGGATGGGCGGAAGAATTATCCATATGATTCAACAGAGCGAAGAAATAACCTTAACAGGTTCCTTTGAAAGACCAGATCACCCTGCAATCGGCAAGGACGTGGGGGCGGTTGTTGGTCTTGGAACAATAGGTATTGACCTTGCCGCTGATATCAGCGGCGTAATGAAAGATGCGGATATGTTGATTGATTTTACTACTCCAGAAAGCACCTTGCATAATATCCGCTTTATTGCCGAGACAGGTCAGGCAATGGTGATTGGCACTACGGGTATTACAGGCGAAGATGAAAAAGATCTAAAGCTCCTTGCTCAAAAAATACGATGTGTCAGGTCCCCAAATATGAGCGTAGGGGTAAATGTGTTATTCAAAGTAGTTGGAGACCTCTCTATAATTCTTGGTAAAGACTGGGATATGGAGATAGTTGAAGCCCATCACAGGCTAAAAAAAGATGCCCCAAGCGGCACAGCAATGCATCTTGCTCAAATCCTGGCTGATTCGACCGAAAGAAACCTCGAGGCAAACGCTGTCTATGGAAGAAAAGGATTTATTGGTGTCAGGACAGCCGAAGAGATTGGCATTCAATCCATAAGGGCTGGCGATATAGTAGGTGAGCATACGGTGATGTTTGCCGGAACAGGAGAAAGAATTGAGATTACTCATAGGGCACATAGCAGGGATAATTTTGCCAATGGCGCATTGCTTGCAGCGACATGGGTTGTTAAACAACCGAATGGCCTTTATGATATGCAAGATGTGCTGGGATTGAGAGAGAGGAAAAATGTTTAAACTCGCTGAAAGAATTAAACAGTTACCTCCGTACCTATTCAAAGAGATTGACCAAAAAAAGAAAGAGATAGCGGCAAAGGGATTGGATATCATCGACCTTGGTATAGGTGACCCTGACCTCCCTACCCCACCTAACATTATAGAGGCAATGGTACAGGCCGTACGAGAGCCTGCCAACCATCATTACCCCCCATATTCTGGAATGCAAGATTTTAAGATCGCCATTGCCAAATGGTACGAAGAGAGATTCTCAGTCAAACTTGATCCTGCAAATGAGGTAATTGCCCTGATTGGGGCAAAAGAAGGGATAGCCAACTTTTCCCTGGCATTTCTAAACCCAGGTGATTGTGCTCTCATTCCTTCTCCTGCGTATCCAGTGTATAATAGTGGTACCCATTTTGCGGGCGGCAGGCCCTATGTGTTACCCCTTTATCAAGAAAATAATTTCCTACCGGATCTTGCCTCTATTCCAGAAGAAATCGCTCACACGGCCACAATATTATGGCTCAACTACCCCAACAACCCAACAGCAGCCGTGGCTGATATGCATTTCTTTGAAGAGGTGGTCACATTTGCACACACCTATCACATAATGGTATGTCACGATCTTACCTATAGCGAAATCGCCTTTGATGGATACAAACCTATGAGCCTCCTTGAAATCAAGGGAGCGAAAGATATAGGAATAGAATTTCATTCCTTATCAAAAACGTTCAACATGACTGGATGGCGGATCGGATTTGCCGTGGGAAACAGTGAGGCCATTAAGGGATTAGGTGCAATTAAAAGCAATATCGATTCAGGTATTTTTCAGGCTATTCAGTTAGCTGGCGTAGAGGCCCTGAGGGCAGTTGAGGAAAGTAGTGTAGCTATACGAAAAATTTATACCAGGAGGAGAGATATTGTGGTGAACGGGCTGAGGGACTGCGGTTTCACAGTAAATCCACCCAAAGCCACATTTTATCTCTGGGTTGCAGTTCCTGATTCCTATACGTCGGTGGATTTCACCACGAGGCTCTTAGAGGAGGCTGGCGTTGTAGTAACGCCAGGTAATGGATTTGGTGATCATGGCGAAGGCTATATAAGGCTGGCATTGACAAAGGATGAGAGTCGTCTTGTAGAGGCAATAGAGAGGATAAAAAATATCGGCATATAATTGAAACGTACTATCGCATATATAGGGATAGGATCAAACCTGGGAAATAAATCTTTTAATTGTCGATACTCTATTAACCAGATAGACACATTACCGGGCTGTCATGTGATTGCTCGCTCAACACTATTTAAAACAGAGCCAGAGGGTGTTATCGGACAGCCCTGGTATGTAAATTGTATTGCTCAGATTGCAGTGACGAAAAGCCCATTCGAACTATTAAAGGGACTTATGAATATAGAATCTGCGATGGGCAGAGTAAGGAGGAAACGGTGGGAGGCCAGAATAATTGACCTCGACATACTTCTGTTTGGTCAGGAGATACGAGAATCTCATAATCTGATTATCCCCCATCCATTGATGCACAAAAGGCGGTTTGTATTAGAACCTTTCGCTCAATTGGCGCCTGACCTTGTGCATCCTGTTTTTAAATTAACCATACGAGAGCTTTTAAATGAACTCCCAATCCCGCCATACAGTGGGACTGTTGAAATCCTAAAGGAGGAAACATGAAATTTTTTATTGACACAGCAAATATCGCCGAAATTACAAAGGCCAATGAATTGGGTGTGTTAGATGGTGTCACAACAAATCCCACACTGGTAGCAAAAGAGGGAAGAAAATTTGAAGAATTAATTAAAGAAATTTGTCACATAGTAAATGGCCCAGTAAGTGCTGAAGTAGTAAACATTGAAGCAGAGGGTATGGTTAAGGAGGCACAACACCTGGCAACACTTGCCGATAATATCGTGGTTAAAATTCCTATGATAACTGAAGGGATTAAGGCCACGAAGATACTATCAAAAGAAAACATTGCAACGAATGTAACCCTGGTATTTTCACCAGTACAGGCGTTGATTGCGGCCAAGGCAGGTGCGAGCTATGTGAGCCCCTTTATTGGCAGACTGGATGATATAACGAGCGTTGGCATGGAAATAGTAGAGAATATAGTAACCATATATGACAATTATGGATTTGAAACTGAGGTTATTGTCGCAAGCATCCGCAATCCTGTCCATGTATTAGATGCAGCCTTGATTGGTGCCCATATTGCTACAATCCCCTTCAAAGTACTCTCCCAATTAACCGAACACCCTCTCACCAAGATCGGATTAGAGAGATTTTTAGCGGATTGGAAAAAAATGGGGTAAATAAATGTCTTTTTCCATGTTGTTCCCCTATGGTATCCTTATAACTATACTTTTTTCACTTTTTTTTTCTTTCATATCTGTGCATGCCGATATTTATCGATTTAAGGATGAAAACGGGGTCTGGCATTTCACCAACATTCGATCAGACAGGCGCTATCGCCTTTATATAAAGACAGGAAGAGTAAAGGGAAAACAGTATATTAGAGATTATGACACTATAATTCAAAGGGCAGCACAACAATTTGGTGTGGAGCGACATCTTATAAAGTCTATTATTATGGCAGAATCATCTTTCGATCCCAATGCAATCTCTAAAAGCGGTGCTCAGGGCCTGATGCAACTGATGCCACCCACTGCAAACGATATGGAGGTACATAATCCTTTTGACCCAGAAGAAAATATTTTTGGCGGTACAAAATATCTTAGCTTACTCCTTAAAAAGTTTAACCAGGATAAAAAATTAGCGATAGCTGCCTATAATATTGGTCCTTCGGTTGTGGCTAACCAGAATTCTGTCCCTCTTATATCTCAGACCAGGCGCTTCGTTGAAAAGGTTATGAAATATTATAGTGAATTTAAAAAACAGGGGGACTAAAACCTTTGGGCATGAAAAAAAGTCAAAGCAACATAAATAACCTCCCAAACACACTGAGTATTACAAGGCTCGTTTTCATTCCAGTAATTGTTATATGTCTATATTTTCCTGGAAAATTGGGAAGTTTCTTAGCTGCCTTCTTTTTTGGACTGGCCGCAATAACAGATCTTCTTGATGGTTTCTATGCCCGTAAACATAAAGAAATTACATCCCTGGGTAAATTTCTTGATCCTTTAGCTGACAAATTACTGGTTTCAGTAACAATGATCATGCTCATAACCCTGAGTAGAATTCCAGCCTGGGTTGTTATTCTGATTGTTGCAAGGGAAATGGCAGTAACAGGCCTGAGGGGTATTGCGGTGGTTGAGGGTAAGGTTATTGAGGCACATTCCCTCGGAAAATACAAGACAATATTTCAAGTCGTGTCAGTTGTATGTCTCTGCCTGCACTACCAGTATCTACACATTGATTTCCATGTCGTTGGAATGACTTTCCTGTGGGCAGCCTTACTATTAACGATGTGGTCTGGATGGGTATATTTTAGAATGACTAAAAAGATGCTGATCTAAAAAACTTGACATTTTTTTCGAGAAGTAGTAAGAAATTTAAAAAAAAGAGCGGGAATAGCTCAGTTGGTAGAGCATCACGTTGCCAACGTGACGGTCGCCGGTTCAAGCCCGGTTTCCCGCTCCAATAAAAGGCGGCATAGCCAAGTGGCTAAGGCAGCGGTCTGCAAAACCGTTTTACACCGGTTCGAATCCGGTTGCCGCCTCCAAAAATTTACAATAATTTATGGTCTCAAAAAAAACTACTATCTTATTCCTTCCGAGAGGATTAAATAAAGTAAGAAAAATTACTATTTCTCGGAGTGCAATCTTTACCCTCCTCTTTTTTATCTTTATGATACTTCTGAGTGTCAGCTGGTTTACTGCCGATTACATAAAAATAAAGACCAAAATACCAGAATTACAGTATCTAAAAAAAGAAAATAGATTTCAAAAAACCCACATCATTGCCTTAAGTAAAAAAATCAATCACATCAATCAAAACATGGCCAAGCTTCAGGAATTTGAGCGTAAGTTAAGGGTCATGACCAACTTAAAACCATCTAAGCAGCAAGATCAATTATTGTCGGTTGGGGGCTCAAATACAAGTACACTTGCATCAGGATATCAACTGGAGGAAGTGCGCAAGGGATTAATTCAGCAAATGCATAAATCTTTAGAGTCCTTAGAAACAAAAACAGAAATCTCCTCCATATCTCAAAGCCAATTAAATGATTTTTTAAAAGCGCAGAAATCTATTCTGGCGTGCACACCATCTATCAGGCCAACAGATGGCTGGCTTTCTTCTGGATTTGGGTATAGGATCTCCCCCTTTACAAATCGAAGGGAATTTCACAAAGGAATTGACATAGCGACCAGGATCGGGACACCAGTCATTACCTCTGCCGATGGATTAGTCGTACATGCGAGCAAAGAAGGCAACTTCGGAAAGATGATTGCTATTAACCACGGATACAATTTAAAAACACGATACGGACACCTGAGTAAAATCCGGATAAAAAAGGGGCAACATGTTAAAAGAGGCCAAATTATAGGAGAGGTTGGAAATACCGGCCGATGCACAGGCCCTCACCTACACTATGAGGTACTCCTTAATGGTGTACCTGTAAATCCTCTCCGTTTTATACTCAATTGATGTGCACCTCACCTGTTTGATTCTTTCCCATAACCACTCCCAGTTTTTTATTCTGCCATGTAAATTCACTCTCTCTTTGCAAAAATACAATTTATTGTGTAAAATTCAAGAAATTACGGAACAGATTTAATTGGCACTTGAATTTTTGAATATAAAAGTTTAATCAGAAGTAATAACAATTTTAAGGAAATTTTTTATGCTGGGTAAGATTTTTAAAACAATTATTGGAAGCAAAAACGATAGAGAGCTTAAAAAACTTGCCCCAATAGTTGAAAAAATCAATGAATTTGAACCCCTGTTTAAAGGGCTTAGTGACGACCAACTAAAGAACAAGACAGGAGAATTTAAGCAAAGAATAGCAAAGGGCGAATCTTTAGATGATATCTTACCGGAGGCCTATGCTGCAGTCAGAGAGGTTTCTGTAAGGGTCTTAGGCATGAGACATTTTGATGTACAACTCGTAGGAGGCGTTGTTCTTCATCGCGGCAACATAGCAGAAATGAAAACAGGTGAAGGAAAAACCCTGGCTGCCACTCTCCCTTTATACTTAAATGCCCTCTTAGAACATGGGAGTCACCTGATTACGGTGAATGATTATTTGGCAAGAAGAGACGCCGAGTGGATGGGTGGAATATATCGATTCCTCGGGTTGTCGGTAGGTGTAATTGTACATGATATGGATGATCAGACAAGAAAGGCTGCCTATAACTCTGATATCACCTACGGCACTAACAATGAATTCGGTTTTGATTACCTCAGAGACAATATGAAGTACTCATTTGAAGACTGCGTACAGAGAGATCTCCATTTTGCCATTGTGGATGAGGTGGATAGCATTCTCATAGATGAAGCGAGAACTCCTCTGATAATCTCAGGCCCCATCGAGCGCAGCCAAGACCCCTTTTATGCGACAGTAAAGCCTTCGATCATGAAATTTAAGGAGCATCAGGATAGGGTAATTCGAAATATTCTTAATAAAGCGCAGACATTATTGAGAGAAGGTAATGATGATGACAAAGTAATCGAATTGCTCCTTCAGGTTAAGCGAGGCAGCCCAAAAAATCCACGGTTTTTAGACATCATTGCAGAGGACCCTGGATTAAAAAAAGGAATCGATAGGATGGAATCTCTCCTAAGATCCCAAAAGTCCCTGTCTGCCCTGGATGAAGAACTCTATTGCATTATCGAAGAGCAAGATCACAGTGCAAACTGGACAGATAAAGGGCTTAGTCTGTTGTCTGGAGACCAGCAAGACGCCTTTATCGTCCCTGACCTGAGCCAGGGATTACAAGAAATAGATAGCGATCCTCATTTGAATTTCAAGGAAAAGAAAAAAAGAAAAAGAGAATTAGAGGCAAAATACTCAGAGACATCTGAAAGGATGCATGCAGCCCAGCAACTCATTAAGGCATACTGGCTTTTTAATAAGGATGTAGATTACGTAGTTAAGGATGGTCAGGTAATAATTGTGGATGAGTTCACCGGTAGGCTTATGCCAGGCAGGAGGTGGAGCGATGGATTGCATCAGGCAATTGAGGCCAAGGAAGGTGTTAATGTGGCAGAAGAGAATCAAACCCTGGCAACCATAACCTTTCAAAATTATTTCAGGATGTATGAAAAACTTGCTGGAATGACCGGAACAGCCGACACAGAGGCCCCAGAATTCAAAAAGATCTATGACCTTGATGTATTTGTCATACCAACCCATAAAAAAATGATCAGGAAAGACTTTACAGACGTTATTTACAAGACTGAAAGAGAGAAATTTAACGCGGTGTCCAAAGAAATCAATGATCTGCATAAAAAGGGGCAACCAGTCTTGGTTGGCACTATATCAATAGAAAAATCAGAGATGCTGAGCAAAATGTTAAGACAAGCCGGTATCAAACATCAGGTCTTAAATGCAAAAAATCATGAACGAGAGGCCGAAATTATCGCACACGCAGGGCAAAATGGAACTGTGACCATATCCACAAATATGGCTGGGAGAGGAACTGATATAGTATTAGGAGCTGGCGTACCAGAGCTGGGTGGCTTACATATCCTTGGCACAGCAAGACATGAAAGCAGAAGGATCGATAATCAGCTAAGAGGACGTTCAGGACGTCAGGGAGACCAAGGTTCATCGCGGTTTTATCTCTCGTTAGAAGATGATCTTATGAGAGTCTTCGGCTCAGAAAGGATTGCCTCTGTCATGGACAGGCTTGGGATGGAAGAGGATCAACCAATAGAGCACCAAATCATCTCGAGAGCAATTGAAGGAGCCCAGAAAAGAGTTGAGGCTATAAACTTCAACATACGAAAAAATCTCCTTGAATATGACGATGTAATGAACCAGCAACGAAAGGTTATATACAGCCAGAGAAGAGAGATACTCAAGGGTGAAAACCTCAAAGAAACCATTATGGATATGATTAACGAGTTGGTAGAAGCTGCAGTGTTAGATGCCACGAACCCCAAAATCTTTCCTGAAGAATGGAACTTAAGCCCACTTTCAGACTATATATATAATATATTCGGGTTCTTGTTCCAATTTTCTCACGCAGAACTAAAGGATCTCACGCAGGAAACTTTAATAGATACACTCAAACAGCAGGTCATAGATCTCTATGAGAGAAAGGAGCAAGAGGCCGATCCTGAATCCTTTCTTTTTCTACAAAAAATTGCAATGTTGAGGGCAATTGATGAACTCTGGATGGATCACCTCCTGGGAATGGACCAGCTCAAAGAAGGAATAGGCTTGAGGGGATACGGCCAAATGGACCCCCTTAAAGAGTATCAGAAAGAGGGGTATAGCATGTTCGTTTCCATGATAGAAGGAATTAAAGAAAATACCCTCAAAACACTTTTTAGGATTCGAATTGCACCCCAGGAAAGGCCCTCCATTGTAGTTCCAAAAAAGGAAATGGTTCTCAGTCATGGAGGTAATGGTGGCAGTTCCCCTGTTAAACGCAAAACACCGAAGGTAGGAAGAAATGATCCCTGTCCATGCGGGAGCGGGAAAAAATACAAGTACTGTTGTGGGAGATGAAAAAAGATACTAATTATTTAGTTCCAGGGTTTCTTGCCTCTGCCGTTTCTGCTGGCCTCAAGAAAACCAGTGATCTGGATCTTTCTTTGATCTTTTCCCAAAGGAAAGCAGTAGCAGCAGGCGTATTCACCACAAATAAAGTGAAGGCTGCCCCTATTCTATTAAGTCAGGAAAGGATACAAAAAGGTTTTTTACGGGCAGTTATTGCTAATGCGGGGTATGCAAATGCCTGTACAGGCACTCAGGGACTCCATGATGCCATTCAAACAGCAGATATGGTCTCAAAGAGATTAAAGATCCCTCCAGAGGAAACAGTTGTTGCCTCGACAGGGGTCATTGGTGCCTATCTGCCATGTAATCTGATAAAAAAGGCCCTTCCAAACCTGGTAAAAAATCTCTCCCCCCACAATTTTGAATCGGTTGCCAAGGCATTAATGACTACCGACTCCTTTCCCAAAATGAGTTTCTTTGAAGGGCAAGCTGACAGACACCCCTTTCACTTATTGGGAATAGCGAAAGGAGCAGGTATGATCATGCCGAATATGGCGACAATGCTCTCCTTTCTGCTTACAGACATAAATATTGATTCCCAGACCTTATGGCCTCTCTTTCGGTCAGCCGTTGAGTGTACCTTCAACCGGATCACGGTAGACGGAGAGACCAGCACCAATGATATGGTTTTGATTATGGCTAACGGGGTTGCAGGAAACAGAACATTAACTACAACAGATTTAAAGGAATTTGAAAGGGGCTTAACTGATGTTATGGGGGAGTTGGCGTACATGATTGCAAAAGACGGTGAGGGCGCCACAAAGACAGTGATAATTGAGGTACATGGTGCAGCATCAAAAGATGATGCACATACAGCCGCTCGAATTGTTGGCAACTCTAACCTTGTCAAAACCACAATATTTGGCCAGGATCCTAACTGGGGCCGCATCATGGCTGCCCTTGGAAGGGCTGGAGTTACAATGGAGGAAAATAAGGTTCAGATCTGGATAGAAGGGATAAAGATAGTAGATGGTGGTCTCATGACCAGCGAAGAAGAAGAAAGAAAAGCAGCTGAAAAAATGAAAAGGGAACAAATAACAATTATCATCCACTTGAATCAAGGAGAATGGAAAGACAGGATCACAACCTGTGATCTTACCTATGATTATATACGGATTAATGCCGGATATAGAACCTGAAATGACGAACATGCGTAAAGTGAACTAAAGTGCACTTATCACTTTAGCTCTTTGCAATTACTCGGTGAGTGAGCATGAGGATGTCTTTTTTCCCCGGCAGAATGCCGGCGGGTTTATATCATGCCCGCCTGCCAGATGGCGGGCAGGCCCTCAAGATTATGGATTTCATGAGGAGCACGTGTATGTCTTTTTTTATCTATGCCTTTAAACATGGGGCCTCACAGGATCCCGATAATCGGGATGTAGAGCAACTCGGCCTTATCCGCTTATGCGGAATGTGCTCCGCCTGGCACATCCCGATTATCGGGATCACGCCGATACATTTATTATAAGGCATGAGTAAAAAAAGACATACACGTGCTCCTTTACTTGCAGGAGCAAAAAAAGACATTCCCATGCTCATGCGTTTCACCAAGGATAACTATATGGCCTTGATTAAAGACAAGGAGTAGTTATCAAAGAGCTAAAGTGATACGGGTGCCTAAAGGTATAAGTGAACACAACAAACTCAATAGACTCAACAAACCCAATAAACCCAATGACAGATAATCAACACACAACCTTAGTAACAGGAGTAGCTGGTTTTATCGGCTTTCACACAGCCAAAGCACTCCTTGAAAGGAATAATAAAGTAATCGGCATCGATAACCTCAACACCTATTATGATGTCTCATTAAAAAAGGCGCGACTGGCACAGCTCATTTCCCATGATAATTTCACGTTCTATCATGAAACTATTAACAATTTAGATGCCCTACAAAAGATATTCTCTCAAAACCACATAGATAAAATCTGTAATTTAGCAGCCCAGGCAGGCGTGAGATACTCCATTGAAAATCCCTTCACCTATCAGGAAAGTAATATTAAAGGTTTTCTTAATCTATTAGAAATGGCACGGCAATTCCCTGTACATAATTTTGTGTTTGCCTCCTCATCATCTGTCTATGGTAATAATACAAAGCTGCCTTTTAGTGTTGAAGACAATGTTAACGCCCCAATCTCCCTTTACGCAGCAACCAAAAGATCTGATGAGTTAATGGCATTCACGTATAGTCATCTTTATAACATTCCCTTAACCGGACTCAGGTATTTCACAGTATATGGACCATGGGGAAGGCCGGATATGGCCCTTTTTATTTTTACCAGGGCCATACTGAATGAAAGGCCCATAGATATCTATAATTTTGGAAAAATGAAAAGGGACTTTACCTTCATAGATGATATTGTGGATGGAACGATCTCCTCCCTCAATAATCCTTTTAGATACGAACTGTTTAATCTTGGTAATTCAAAAACCGTACAACTCATGGATCTCATTACACTTATTGAGGAAGAACTTGGGATTGAGGCGAAGAAAAAATTCCTTCCGCTTCAGCCTGGTGATGTACCTGAAACATATGCCGATATAGAAAAGACGAAAAAAATGCTGGGTTTTAATCCTAAAACTTCAATAAAGACCGGAATTAGAAAATTCATTGATTGGTATAGATATTATTATACGATACGCGAGTAAAAAAATAATCACTTTATTTTTTTATGAAACGTATACCGAAATTTTATACATTTTCTTTCTATTTTTTTTGTTCCTGATCATTTGATTGACTTTATGTATTAAAGATAGTATGGTGCAAAAAATTTATGCAAAATTCCTTTTACCTCGCTAAAATTGGGCATGTAGAACCAAGATTATAGAAGTGGGAAAAGTATCCAAAATAATTATAATAGTAGTAATAAGCCTCGCTCTCGTATCCTTTTTCTTAGGTATCTATATAACTGTTGACGAAAAAATACCCGACAGTGCAGTAGTTGTTGTAACCTTAGAAGATAAACTATATCATTCTATCCACTTTGATTATATCTGCGTTGCGCAAAAAACAGCCAGGACTATGCTCTTATCTGAGGCAAAGGAGAAAGGTTTCAAACTCGACTCACATTGTCAAGACCTCGGTTATTTTAGAGGTAACAGGCTTTTTCTTTACCAATACATCCTCTCAAAGCTTGGGATGCAATATAACAGCCGCTGGGATAAAAACGGCAATTGGCTATGGTAGTGCCAAAGCTGTTGATCAATGCCCCCTCCATGATAGTATCTAATAAGAGAAATTCTTGACTTATTTATTATTTTTCAGTTACATTCTAATTATTGCCAAAATAGCAACTATAATAACGCCCACTGATAGTGCTGAAGGCCGAGACAGTTATGCAATTTGCATTCTTTGGAACCTCTGATATAGGCCGTCATCGTAAATATAACGAAGATAGTTATCTTTGTAATCCAAAAGAAAAACTGTTTCTTATTGCAGACGGAATTGGCGGGCAAGCTGCAGGTGAAATAGCCAGCAACCTTGCAATCAGGAACATAGAAGAATTTGTTGTTCGTTCACGTGCTGAAGATATAACCTGGCCCATACCTTATAATAATGAATTTACGTTAGAACAAAACAGTCTTCTTGCAGGAGCCACGTTAGCCAACCGCAAGGTACACGAGCTCGCAAATCAGAATCCGTCAATGAAAGGGATGGGAACAACCCTTGTTGGGGTCATCATTAAAGGAAATCAACTTGCTATTTTAAACATAGGAGATAGCCGCTTATACAGGATTAGGGCTGGAGAGATAGAACAAATTACCCAAGATCACACTGTAGCAGGAGAACAGGAAAAGTTGGGGCTCCTGACAAAAGAAGAGGCCTCTAATCATCCCCAGAAACATATTCTCACGAGTGCCCTTGGGATTGAAGTTGCGGAAAAGCTTAGAATGGACCTTTCCCTTATTGATATACAAAAAAAAGATTTATACCTGATGTGTTCTGATGGATTGAATGATATGCTTAGTGATAAAGAAATACTGGCAGCAATTAATTCTTCTAAAAAAAAATCCCTTGAAAAAATGAGTCTTTCATTGACGCAACAGGCCAATCGTGCTGGGGGACAAGACAATATAACCATTATCCTGCTGTCTTTTTATTAAAACATAGGAAAAAACAATATGCCAATCTTAGATATCACAACCTATGATGGCAAACAACTTCGTCGTAAGGTCGAAAAAGAAACATTTACCATAGGCAGAAGTAACGACAACAACCTTACCCTTTCTGATAAAAGCGTTTCTCGTCATCATACTGAGATAAAAAAAACAAAAGAAGGCTATCTTCTCACCGACCTTGGGAGCTATAATGGTACAAAAGTCAATGGAAAACTCACTCAGAGTGTCCTCCTAAAACACAACGACAAAATAAAAATTGGCCTTACAAGCCTGATTTTTCTCGTCGAAAAAAAAGACGCAGTATCACAAGAAAGCTCTCTTGTTCTCACCACAGATAGCGATTATGAAAATGAACACAAAGAGGTATTAAAAAGCCTCTCACAAAGTAGTGCCATTGACTCAAAAGGGCTTTTAGTTTCTCCAGTAGCTATAAAAACCCCAAAAGAAGCTGCTATTTCTGCCCCTCCAGAAGAGACTCAGACTGAATTAGAACGAAGCAACAAGGTGCTCTTTGTGCTTTACGAAATCAGTCGCCAGCTTAACACCATCCATGATTTCAAAGAACTCCTGAAAAGAATAATGGACCTTATCTTTATGGTAATTAGGGCTGATTACGGTTTTTTGGTCCTTATCGGAGATGAAACAGAAGATCAGCTCATTCCTATGGTAGTGAAATATAGGGACAATCGAGAAAAAGATAGTGGAAAATTAAAGGCGAGCCAGACGTTAATCCATAAAGTAATACATGATAAAGTTGCGATATTAACATCAAATGCTATGACAGATTCTCGATTTAGTGGTGCCAAAAGTCTATTTATACGGAAAATCAGATCAGCCATCTGTGTGCCACTCTGGAGAAAAGACAAAATTATTGGTGTTATTCAACTCGACAGTATACGGTTTGATAATCAATTTACCCAGGATGATCTCGAGTTACTTAAGGCCATAGGAAGTCAGATGGCCATGATAATTGAACAGGCCAACCTTAATGAGCAGATACGGCAAGAAGAGGTAATGAGAAGCCGTCTGGAACGATTTCACGCTCCTCAGGTAGTTGAAATGATCTTAAAAGGAAGTCAAGAGACGAAAGACAACATAATGGAGCCAAAGGATCTCACTGCAACCATACTCTTTACAGATATTATTGACTTTACACAACTCGCGGAACAAAGTCCTCCGCGAGAAACAAATATAATCCTTAATCAATATTTTTCAATAATGACAGATATTGTCTTTAGCTACGGAGGTACGCTCGATAAGTATATAGGCGATGGCTTGATGGTTGTTTTCGGTGCCCCAATGGAAAGAGAAGATGATGCGGAAAGGGCAATTCTAGCTGCCAAGGAAATGAAACGCCAACTGGCAGTGATGATGGCCACACAAGAAGGTCATAGAAAAAAATTTGATATACGGATAGGAATAAATACAGGGCGTGTGGTTGCTGGAAATATTGGCTCTCCTAAGCGGATGGATTACACAGTTATAGGAGACCCAGTCAATATTGCCTCACGATTAGAATCAATTGCCAAGCCGAATCAAATCCTTATTGGAGAGGAAACATATAGGACTGTGAAGGGCAAATTCAAAATAAAAAAAATTGGCCCAAAAAAAGTGAAAGGAAAAAGCGCGGAGATTATGGTGTATGAAGTTATGTAGACTCTAAAATTTTCTTTTAGCTACCTGATCATTCCCTTGTACGATCCTCTCTATCCTTTTTAAGGTCTTTCACATCCTCCTTTTTCTCGCTTGTATCAGGTTCTACATCAAATGTCTCAGGACCTTTTTTTCGAATATAGGTAGCAATATTTTTTCGTAATAAGACATATTCATCATTCATTTTCTTAAGCTTTTCCTTGGCCTCTATTGCCTCTCGCTCTAATTCCTTCATTCTCAACGCAAAGTCAGTTATATCGGTACTCTCAACTACACACTCTTTGGTTTTTCCATCAATGCTCTTCAGAGTATACACCCTGGCCAAAACATGTAATGGTTCCCCGTCAGCCGAATAATACTTCCATTCTTTTCCATTAAATGATTCACCCTTAAAAGCCCTTACTATTGTTTCCTTAAAAGGCTTTCGTGTCGATTTTGAAACAAAGGTCAAAGGGCTATTTCCAATTATTTCAGAGGAATGATAGCCAAAATTTTCTTCACATGCCTTATTCCAGAAGCTAACCTTACCTTTCGCGTCTATCTTAAAAACAGGATTTAATGCCAATCCAAAAGCCTGTTCTGGATTATCATATGCGCTGTAATTTCCACCTTCCACATTTGTCGCATCCTGTATTATTTCTATGGCCCCTTTAATTACGCCATTTATATCGAGAATGGGGGCAACGGACACATTTGCTTGCATGCCCTCTTTTATATGAGGAAAAGGAACTCCCACCTCAAAGAACCCGCTTTCTGTCGTTGATACGATTGAGCTGGAAAATTTGTCTATTATAGAACCCGGGTTTTCTATCATGATATCAGCTAAACTCCGTTGGTTGTCAACATGTAAGGAGGCAGGAACCTTCTTACCAATTATTTCCTCTGTAGGTATACCTGTCATCTTCTGGCATGCACGATTCCATTGAATCACCCGGTGTTCCAAATCTACTACAAAGGTAGGCAGAGGGGATTTTTCAACAAGAGTGTCAATATACTTCTTTGACTCTACAAGGGTCCTGGATCTAAGCTGTTCTCTGTCAAGGGCATCATTCTTTTCCTTTTCATACATAAAGGCGATGAAAAGAATAACCAAAAGGCCTGATAAATATGCGCCCAGGGAATAAATAGGTGAAATATCAGAAGGGATAAGATTCGGAAACTCATAACCGGTCCTGAATAGATACACTGCAACACCGGTTTCAACAAATATTAACGTCCCCCAGATAGTCCCCCATTGATATCCTGTAATAAAAATAGCCATAAGTATGAGGGCAGCATTCCATATCCAGGATAAAAGGATCAATCCTCCTTCACTCATTGCCCCGGTATTCCATCTAATAATCAAAAAAGCGGCCCATATGATAAAAAAGGCATAATTTCCGGTAACGATGAGATTTTTGGTCAGCCTTAGAAGAATCAGAGCAGAGACCCCTAATATACCGGCACCAATAACAGTATAAAAGAGAAGATCTGCTTTGATGGAAAAATAAAAAAACCCAAGGCAAGGGGAAAGAAGAATAAGGATGCATAGAAATATATTGAGGGCTTTAGACTTGGTTATTATCTCTAAATCCGGAGATTTTATTCCGCTGGTAATAAAATTATTAATTATAGATTTGAGGCTCATGTTTGCCAATGAACTTTTGGGAAATTATTGTGAGAATGACCGTTTAATGAGTGATGATTAAATGAAACATATTCCTGATATATGAGCAAATGATTTCGATACATTGGTTACTCACATAGTACTATCTTTTATGCTCCCTATGGGTAGCCTATAATAATTTTTCCAGTATTATCTAGGATTCCCGTAATAGAAGCTGTATCACCTTTAAAAAGGCTAAGTCCTTTAGATGATGAAACTGTTACCATGACACAACTTTCTGAACTGGGGTTATATGTCTGGCAGGTTGCTTGATCAAGTCTCATGATAGTAAAATCGAGAAAATGGCCTTGAGGGATTGCGACTTCAAGTGCATCTTTTACATCATCTATCACAATTCCACCGGGTAGAACAGGAGCTCCCGAATGAGGTATTATTATTGTATCAGGAATATTCGTTGGAAAGAAGGTTTCATGCGCCAAAAAATACATTATCTCTCCATCAAGAATGCTTTTTAGCGTAAGAGTAGCTTCAGATCCATATGCCCTCTGTCGCCATGTGTTTAAGAGTGGCACTGCAGTAGCAGCTAAAATTCCTAAAATGGCAACCACAACCATCAATTCAACAAGTGTAAAACCAGCACGTCTTTTCATTTGATTTAGGCTCCGCCGCTCGATGGTTGCGTATACTCAATACCCTTTGGCGTGAGAATCACATTCATTTCCCCTGCCTTGGGATTTGCCACAGACAAGTGGTAACCTATCCTGGGATCCCTCTGATAGGATAATTTCTCGAGATAAAAAAGTTGATCCTTACCTAACGAGAGATATTTGGGAACAAGATTGGATAGTTTTTCCGGGTATTTATTTCCTTCATAATGCGCATAACGCTTGATAGCTCCATCAACCATGAAAAGAAGCACCCTCCCCTTTTTCGCAAAATCAACTGTTCCCTTAGGTGCAGGCTGACCACCAAGGATAATCACTCCCCACATCACCAGAATCAACACAGAGGAAATAATGACAAAATACTGAAAAGGGCCCCATTGTTTCTTTTTAACTGCTTTCTTCTCTATGACCTCATCCAACTTATTTTTTATAGATGTAACACCCTCAGAGACAGAGTAAAGCATGGCACACTGAAAACAATAATATTCGCCATTTTCTCCCTGTTCAGCGCATTCCTTGCAGAGAGGGGCATTACAGCTTGCACAAAAAAATTCTGCCTCCCTTTTAGGATGATATTTACACTTCATGCAAATTCCTCTTCTAATAACAGTGTATATATTTTTTCAGCTATTATTTTAAGGCTAAGGTAAAAAAAGGTAAAGGAATAGTCAAGAAATAAATTTCTTTAGGGATTTAGAGGAAATGTTTAATTTTGATATCCTCGTAAAAAGTTCTTTTTTACGAGTTAATCACTTTTGAGGCCTCAAGTTATTTCCGCAATAAGGACAGGCAACCCAATCTGGCTGCACTATCCGATTGCAAGAACTACATGTCGGTACTATGGGATTTTTGCAATAGGGGCAGTCTCTAAAATCTAAACTGACAGTTTTCCCACAATGAGGACACACCGTTGTCAATTCCTCTTTTTCATGGACCGCTTTCAGCACCTCTTCTATGGTTGTAACTCCCTTTTCTATCTTTTTCATTCCACTAATCCCGAGGGTGGTCATCCCCATTGCCATTGCTGCTTCCCTCAACGTATCGGCTGTTGCAGTGGATTGAATAAGTTCTCGTATTTTCGGACCAACAATCATTATCTCTTCAATAATCGTTCTTCCTTTGAAACCCGTATTGTTGCAATTAGGGCACCCTGCCCCTCTATAGAATTTAAAGGGAAGATCATTTTGATCCAGGTTTAGCCTGGCCAGGGAATCTTGATTGGGCACATATTCCTCCTTGCAATCCGGACATATAGTTCTTACCAGACGTTGCGCCACAATTCCAACTAAAGAAGAGGCAATAAGGTATGGTGGAATACCTATATCTATCAGGCGCGTAACCGCTGCAGGGGCATCATTTGTATGTAGGGTTGAGAGAACTAAATGTCCAGTCATAGAGGACTGAACAGCTATCTCAGCCGTCTCTTCATCTCGTATCTCACCTATCATAATCACATTGGGATCTTGTCTTAAAATCGAGCGCAGAATAAAGGGAAATGAAAGGCCAACCTTCTCGTTTATCTGTACCTGGTTGACACCATATAACTCATATTCTACGGGATCCTCAACAGAAATGATATTTACCTCTTCTGACTTCATCTCCCGCATACATGCATACAGGGTTGAGGTTTTTCCACTTCCTGTAGGGCCTGTAATCAAAACCATGCCCTGGGGTCGGCGTATAAAATTTGTTAGTATTGTCAGATTCTTCTGGCTTAATCCAATTTGATCCAGTGAGAGAAAGGCTTCCTCCTTGTTCAAGATTCTTATAACTGCCTTTTCACCATAATACGTAGGAAGTGTGGATACCCTCAGATCTACCGCTACATTCCTTGCCTTTACTTTGATTCTCCCATCCTGGGGAAGTCTCCTTTCTGCGATATTTAAACCCGCCAACACTTTAATGCGTGAAATAATAATAGGTTGCGTCCATTTCGGAAGCTTTATAGAATCCTTTAGCACGCCATCAATACGATTTCTTACTCTTACATGATTTTCCTGAGCCTCAATATGAACATCACTTGATCCGCTTTTAATGGCATTCCTGATGATAAGATCGACCATTTTTATAAACGGTGAATCCTTAAAAGATTCAAAATCTGCTTCTTCCTCGATCTTCTTTTCTTCATCGGGAAGAAACTCCATAAGGCCAGCATCTTCAACAAATTCATCAGCAACATCCTTAATTGTCCTTTCAGGGTGGTAGTATCGTTGAAGCTTATCCATTATCTGGCTTCGTGTAGAAATAGCAGGCTGGATATTATAACCAGTTATAAACTGGAGATCTTTCATGATATGCAGATCAAGAGGATCAGCCATCGCAACATCAAGTATATTATTTTTCATAGAGAGAGGAATGCATACAAATTTCTGGCACACCTCCTCAGGTATACAGTCAATCACATCATTTTTAATGGAATAGTCTATGAGATCAATGAAGGGAATCTTAAGTTGCATAGCCAGAGAAAAGGCCATCTCCTCTTCTGAAATGATCTTCATGTCAATTAAGGCCTCGCCTAACCTTTTCCCAGTATTCTTCTGAGCCTCTAAGGCGTCCTTTAGTTTATCAATAGTCAAAAGACCTGATTCTATTAATAATTCTCCTAATTTACGCTTGGAGACAAAATTATCATTCTGTGTTTTTTTCTTCCCTTGAATTGATGCAGCAGCCATAATGGATCGTAGCCTTCTTAAATGTTACACGTTAATAAGAAAATTTTTAATTTTATATATCATTATTTACACATTATTTCAACTCAATAAGAACTGATGTAATATTAAAATAGTAAAAACCAGGCTTTTCTTTGACATATAAGTATTAATTTGATATAGATTTCCATTAATTTTAAGTTGCGTAAATTATTTTTAAAAAATATATTAGGTACATTACATATAACCATTAGATCACAGGCTATCAACAAAAAAATTTAAAGCAACGAAAATATACATTTAGCCTCTCTTCGAAATTGGAATGATGGAATATTGTGTGTGTTTCCCTTTATTCAACCTTTCCATCACTCTATGTGAATGGCAGAGGTCAGGTACTACTTAAAAATTTTCAATCCGCCAAAGGCGGACAGGTCCGCCACCCAGCCACCCCGCCACAAAGACGGCGGGCAGGAAAGACGGCGGGCAGGGCCTAATTCCTTGCAGCTCGTCTGAGCGTAGCGGAAATCCCGCCCGAGCGGGGCTGCGTTACATTTTGTAGTTTTGACACCTCGTATTTTGTCGGAACTGATCGGGGCTGAAAGGTAGTTCATGTACACTACGTCATACAATTTCCTAAACGTGTAATTACATGAAAAAGGATTTAAGAACAAATCTATTTGTAGGGTCACTTATCATAGCTATTTGTATGTACCTGTCTTTTATGGACTTCTCGCCTTTCGAGTCCCTTGAAAAGCAAATCTACGAGATCGAAATGCGGCTCGATACACCACGTAACCCCGGCGAAAGCAAAGTAGCCATAGTAAATATCGATGATAAAAGCATTAGAAAGCTTGGGCAATGGCCCTGGCCACGGCATATCATAGCTGAGATGATCAAGATCTTAAAAAGTAATGGGGCAAAGTTTATTGGCATAGATATGATCTTTAGCGAAAAAGAGCAAAACCCAGGCATGAAAGAAATAGAGAAGCTTTACAGTAAAATCCTAAAACGAGAAAATAGTTACGCTAAAGGAGAGAAAGATACATGGATACTTGCTGAGTTGAGGGAGATTGAAAAACGCCTGGATAATGATACAGAGCTAGCTCAAACAGTGAAAAATAGTGGAAATATAATCCTTCCAGTTATTGGCGAATTTGGAAAATATCAAACCGAATTAGTAATTCCGCCTGAATCATTTCTGAATCTCAGTACATTTAAAAAAGATAACATTAATATTGAAGACCAGACACCTGTTAGAGAATTAACCACCCCATTTAATGAGCTATTAAAAAGCAGTCATGCCCTGGGACACATAAATCTCTCCCCTAATAAAATAATGATGGGCCAGGTTCATAATCCATTTATTGATTATCGAGGACATATAATTCCCTCCATGCCTTTACGTCTTGTGCTTGACTACATAAATAAGCATCCTGAGCAGGTAATAATTAAAGGCTCCGGAATCAAAATCGGAGAAGAAATTATTCCAACCACCAATGGCGAAATGTTCATTAAATTTAAAGGTGGAAGACGATCATTTCCATACTATTCATTTATCGATATCCTAAATGTTAAAAAGGTCCCGGCCGTATTTGATGACAAAATTGTCCTCATTGGCTTTACAGACAAAGGAAGCCCTACAGTGAGCACGCCAGTAGATCCATCTATGCCACGGATAGAGTTTATGGCCAATGTAATCGAGGATCTTTTAAACGGACGTTTTCTTAAACGCTCAAATATGATGCTCTATCTGGAAGTTCTTATCTTAGTGCTGCTTGGTATAGCATCCTCATTCTTCCAATCCCGTTTCAGTTATTTAAACAGAACGGGAATCACAGCCGGACTTATTTTTCTTGTATTTTTAACCAGTGCCATCTTTTTTATTGCATTTGATATATGGTTTAAAAGCATTTACATTCTTCTCTCTCTGGTAACGATCTATGTTGTTATTATGGGAAAAGACTTTCTCTACATTCGCACGACCGGTCTCTCAAAGGAGGCAATAGAAACTAATCGGATGCTCGGTATTAGTCTCCAGAGCCAGGGATTGCTTGATCTGTCATTTGAAAAATTCAGAAAATGTCCTCTCGATGATGAACTAAGGGATATTATTTACAATCTTGGGCTTGATTATGAACGAAAGAGAATGATTAATAAGGCTATTTCTATATATGAATATATTCGTAAGAAAGAAAAAGCATTTAAGGATTTAAATGAACGTATACCAAAATTAAAAAAGGTACTCAGTTCTCTGCCATTAGGTGCCTATCAAGGAAGTAAGCAAGAAAAAATAATTGTTTCAGATGACCTGGAAATTAAGCCCACCGTTGGAAGATATGAAATACTCATGGAGTTGGGTCGGGGCGCAATGGGTACCGTGTATAAAGCAAGAGATCCTAAAATCAATCGCCTCTTGGCAATCAAGACAATCCGTTTCTCTGATGAATTTGAAGAGGATCAGCTAAAAGAAATAAAAGAGCGTTTCTTTACAGAGGCTGAGTTGGCAGGAAAACTCTCGCACCCTGGAATTGTTGCCATACACGACATAGGAGAAGACTATGACCTTACATATATGGCCATGGAATTCTTAGACGGAGATGATCTCGAAAAATATTGTAAAAAAGGATCGCTTCTTCCAATGAGAAAAATACTCGATATCATAGCTGAAACAGCCGACGCGTTAGAATATGCGCACAACAATAGTGTAATTCACAGAGACATAAAACCAGCAAATATCATGCTATTAAAAATTGGTACGGTAAAGGTAACTGATTTTGGAATAGCAAAGTCAATGTCTGCCTCAAAAACCAGAAGTGGAATAATACTCGGTACACCGAACTATATGTCACCAGAACAGATTATGGGTCGTCAGATAGATGCTCGCTCCGATATATTCTCGCTGGGTGTGGTATTCTTTCAGCTCCTCACAGGAGAATTGCCATTCACTGGTGACAATATGAACAGTCTTTTTTACAAAATCACTCAGGAAAAACATGCCTCACCCCATACAATAAATCCAAAAGTTATTAAGCCATGTGAGCAAATAATCGATAAAGCCTTAGCCAAAAACCCGGATCATAGGTTTCAGAAGGCGAGTAATTTTGCTAAGTATTTAAGAGTCTTAGCGAATAAAATTGATACACTGAGGGCACAAAAAAATAAAGATAACAAGTAGAAGTTGAAAATCATTAAGGAGAAATATTGAAAATTTCAGCTGCGGGACTTTCTGATGTAGGTCTTAAGAGGGAAAGTAACGAGGATTCCCTTGCAATGGACAACTCTGCTAAATTATACATAGTGGCTGATGGTATGGGGGGTCATTTGGCTGGAGAGGTTGCCAGCAAGGTTGCCGTACAGATAATCCAAAAAAATGTTAATAATTGGATAAATAAAAACAGTCCGGTGACCGAAATATTTGACTTTCCGGATATGACCTTGAGCCAAAGAGGTAATTATCTATCAAGTAGTATTAAATTAGCGAACAGAGTCATATATGAGATGTCTCAAGAATATACAGAATACAAAGGTATGGGAACAACAATTGTAATTCTGGCAGCAATGCCCTCTACCATAATTGCAGCTAATGTGGGTGATAGCAGGATATATCTTATAAGAGGAGATTCAATGGAGCCCCTTTCTAAGGAACACAGTATGGTAGCTGAACAGTTAGAGATGGGCCTGATATCCGAGGAAGAAGCAAAAATTTCACCTTTACGACACATACTCACAAGAAATTTAGGTTCTTCAGATACTGTTGATGCAGATGTGTTCGAAATTGAGCACGTAGATAATGACCGTTTTTTACTCTGCACTGATGGGCTCACAGACCTTGTATCAGACAATGAAATACTAAACATTATCAAAAACGGAAATGACCCTGAATATATCTGTCAGCAACTCATTTCTGAGGCCAACAAGAGAGGTGGTACTGATAATATCACTGTCTCTTTAATATGTGTAAATAAAGAACCTGATGAAAAGCGAGGAATAATAAAAAAATTTCACACCTTTTTAAAGAATAAAAAATGAGAGTCTGCTTTTTCTTATTAACCACAAAAAGGGGCATATATTATGGCACGTGTTATATTAGTATTTAATAAAAAAGTGATAAAGGAGTATCCTTTTTCCAAAGATAGCATGACTATCGGGCGGGATGAAGCAAATGAAATTGTTATTGATAATCTGGCAGTATCCGGTCACCATGCCAGAATAGATAAAACTGGAGGTATCTATATTCTTACTGACCTACAAAGTACAAACGGAACATTTGCGAATGATAAAAAAATTGCTTCTTATAAACTACAACATAAGGATAAAATAACTATCGGCAAGCATCTCCTTTTCTTTGCTATGTCAAAGCAGGAGCAGGCCAAAGCTAAAGAGGGGGAGCTTGATAAGACCATGATCCTTGATACAGCCCAGCAAAAGGAGCTGTTAGAGAAACAGGCCGAAAAAAAGGCCAAGGATGTATCCGCTCAACAAGGAAAAATTGGTGTCGTAAGCTTCATTGATGGCTCTGGTGAAGGCGAAATTCAACTGACGAAAAAGTTAACCAAGATAGGCAAGGCTGAAACTTCTGAAATAAGGCTCGGCGGTTTATTTATGCCTCCTACTGCAGCTACTATTAGCCGAAGACCAAATGGTTATGCTATTACAGCAACTACTGGGAAAACCAAAGTTAAGGTTAATAATCAAGTAAAAAAAGAAAGCTATTATCTCAAAGATTTTGATACGATTGAAATAGGATCATACAAGTTCCAATTTTATAGCCATGATATAGAAGATAAAAAATAAGATGAGTAAAAAAAGTAGAATACAAATAACTACACTTTTGTTAAGTATTGCCATCCTTTTCTTTTCCCCTTTTTATTTAGAGGCCTCTGAAAGGCAATCCATGAAAGTGAAAGCAAATGACTCAATAAGCTTCCTTTGCTTTAAAATATACGGCAGATTCAATCCTGAAATGACAAAACAATTTGTCAAAATTAATCGCCATATTAAAGATTGGGATAATCTTACTGAAGGAGAAGAAATAAAATTTTTCTCAAAAAAAGAAATGAATAGCATTGTTCCAGAGCAAAAAAGAGAAACGGTGGTGATAACCTTTTTGAAGCATCCAGTAATAATTAAAAAAGATACGAAAGGCCTTCATAAAAAAGCTTTATTAAATATGATTCTTGATTCTAAAGATCGTATAGAAGTAAAACGTGGTGGCAGCGTAGAATTAATGATGAGTCAGGGAAGAGTTATCAGATTAGATGAGGGCTCAACACTAAGAATTGGTACCTTAAAGAGGGATGAGCACAAAAAATCAGTTGTGGGGAAATTTAAACTTTTTCTTGGAAGGCTCTGGGGAAAGGTGTTACAAGCTAAATCGCGCAGGAAAAAAGAAATGTATGTATCCACCCCAACCTTGGTAGCTGGTGTCAGAGGGACAGCATATGACCTAAAATTAAAGCGTGACCAGTCTACCATCATAAAGGTCTTTGAAGGAGAGGTTGAAATATATAATCCTTTGCAAAAAATGCCTGAATCCGGGATTATTACGGATTTTAAAAAACCACATAGAGTTCAAGGCCCCCATAAAATCACCGAAAAGGAATGGAATGAGATCCTTCTCAGGCAATACCAACAGGTAATTGTCACTAAAGAAGGCATCAGCACACCTATCAGTTTTGACCATGAAGCGGAAAGAAAAACTGAATGGATAAAGTGGAATGAAGAAAGGGATCTAAGACTAAGTGGAAAGGAAATCATCTAAAATTACTTTTACTTACCTGTCATATCTAAAGATTTAAGTCTTTCATCTTTTATTTCCTTTAAACGTGTTGCTATCTGGTGTTTTGAAAAGGTTTTGCTGCAATGTGTGCACTGGTAGATTTCTTCTGTAATTTCATCATGTATGAGATTATCTGAAAAATTTACCCTTCGAAACTGGGTAGAAAAAGTATAGATTTTAATAAAATTTTTATTTTTACATTTATCACATAAAAAATAATCCTTGATAGTATCCATTAGCGTCCCCCAAAAAAGCATTGCTCTTGTGCGATCAGATAGATTCTCTTATCCAATTTAGTCTATCTTGTCAAAGAAAATATGTGTAACGATTCTACCTTAGTGATAATTGTAGAAAAAATTATCTTTATGTGTTTTTATGTAATAAATGGTAGTATCCTTTGAAATTTAGGCATGGAAAATACAATTATCTTCTTGAATGATACTTTTTATTGTGGTAGAGAGAGCAATAAAATTATTGTCCTCATTAATAATAAAAGAAAAGATAAGGAGGGAAAAATGGCGGCTTTATTTGGTGGTGTGGTATCGTTGGTTTTGGGGATTATAGGAATTATTATATTTTGGGGATATTTTGTTAAGGCTTTAGCAGCTGGAATACCTGTCTTACTTATCTTGGGTGGTGCTTTAGCTGCATATCTCGGCATTGAAGAATGGAAAGATAAAAGAAATGCAGAAAAATTTGAGGAAGAGCCTGATGCAGGCGAGTTAAAGAAAGAGGTAGAGGACCTTAAGAAAGAGGTAAAGGATCTTAAGAAAGAAGAATAGGCTGACTCCTTTTTTACATTAATTGGAATCAATAAAAGGCATTATTCTTTGAAAATCTCTAACTCATTAAAAAAGTAAGCTATCTCAAATGCAGCACTTTGGGGGCTATCCGATCCATGCACAACATTTTTTTCAATATCTGTTGCATAATCATACCTAATGGTGCCTTTCGCAGCCTCCTTATAGTTGGTAGCCCCCATTAATTTCCTATAGACATTAATACCATCTTCACCCTCTAGAACCATCACCACACATGGACCTGAAGACATAAAATCAGTAACACTTTCATAAAACGGTTTCCTCGCATGCACCTTATAAAAACCTTTCGCCTGCTCTTTTGTCATCCAGATCATTTTAATAGCTAAAATATTAATGCCTTCTTTTTCTAACCGTCGAATAACCTCACCTATAAGACCTCGAGCCACACCATCGGGTTTAATTATGGCTAATGTCTTTTCCATTTTTACTATCCTCCTCACAATATTGAATGTCATTTGTCAAAAGGCATCTGTCACTAGATGTCTTCATAAGGCAACTTCTTAACAAATGTGTCAAGTTTTAAAAGGAGCATGGGTATCTCTTTTCAGGTATGAAGAAGCGGATACGTGTAAG
>Ga0315546_1000452_pt1 | contig 29790 bp, 28 predicted proteins | sample SalMarSW160170MG_FD_203833 | JGI IMG/M metagenome (GOLD analysis project Ga0315546, IMG submission 203833) | Salt marsh sediment microbial communities from the Plum Island Ecosystem LTER, Massachusetts, United States - Salt Marsh Sediment SW1601-170 ...
CGGTATACCTTCGCCAAGGCTACGGTGTACACGGTCGGTTGACCGAGTGGTTAGGTAGCGGTCTGCAAAACCGTGTACGGCGGTTCGACTCCGCCACCGACCTCAATTTTGAAGCCCATCATGTTGATAATCAATTATGATGGGTTTTCTTTTTCACGGCTATTGCACGGCAAATATCAAAAATCATTAAAATTCTTGCCAAAGCAATACATTGCAGAGCCCCTACCCGGGTAGTTTTACCACAATCCAGAACCAACTTAAGTCCTCAATATGTTAATCAAAATAATCCTTAATCTATAAGAATTACAATTAACTAATATATTGCTACTTAGACTATATTTTAATAAAATATCTCAAATTAACTTTAAAAATCAAAAGCCAAAAACCCGCCATAGGTATAAAACCCCATAATTACCTGATATTGAATAATATGTAACTTATACAGAATAGTTAAGTAAATAATACCCTTAGAATGTACGTAAATATCTGATATTCTGTATTATCATAAAATATTAATGTCCTTAGAATAGCTCAGAATAAGTTATAGAGGGATAGGCTAATTTTGAATATTGAAACGTCAGGGAGTTGGGTTTGAAATAGAATGATTGACTTGCCCGCTTAAGTTGAGATAAAAACTTTACAGAGATAAGCTATACTTATCAAACCATTCATATAGACATCTTTCAAAACCACCATTAATTTCATTCATGACTGAAATACCTAGAGGTGTGAGCTTATATCGTTTATACTTGCGGATTATTTCTGCTACACGAATCATTCCCTTGTTTTGTAAAGAGCCAATGTAGTATTTAATTTTCGGTAGATTATAATATCCGATAAACTTAAGACAAGCATCCTGGCTCATGCAGGTGCTTTCATGCTTACAGTACAGGTACATTCCGTTTAAGAAGATTATTTCATTGATTGAAAGCTGGTATTTGCGTCTGAGTGGTTTTAAGCCTCGGAATAGATTATGTAAAATATAATGTATGGTGGTAGCAGTAATATTATAATCAAGTATGTCCGGTGCGTGCACTATTGTTACCTCATCCGTATTTCCTTGTTTGTTCATCCTAAATGCAAAGGTAGTGCATTATGAGGACTCGTTTAAAATGCCCTCTGACAGTATTATCCTATGGATGCTTTTAAAGAAGATTGGTAATGTATTGCTTTGCTTTTTCTTTTGCGGGAATAATAAGAATTCTTTCTGGTAGCGGGTGGAGTCGATAAATTGGTTTTCCTATTTTGATGGGTAGCCCTGATTTGTGCAGGTGACCTCCCTAATGGTTCTTTGTTTGTTAATCAATCCATGAATCGGCATTAATAATTCTTTTGCTCGGCAACAGCCTTTTTTGCTGCTTCGAGATGAAGAGGTATACAATAATTACACATTGGCTTTTTATGTTCAAATTAGTGTGAATGGTGAAATAATACCGACACCAATCAATATCCAAAGTATTCCTCCAATTATTAATAGAAAAATTTGTCTTCGGCTAAATGAATTTTGTATATTAACTGTGAATCCTTCGCAGTAATCTACTGCAAAGTTTAACGCCTTAAATGGAGGAATTAAAAATACAAAAGAAATAATAGCAATTAAAGAAAATGGGGTTGGCAATAAAACGAGAAGATTTGTAATAAGGATTCCGACAAATAAAAATACTGATACATAAACATGCTTGTAGCCATTTTTTTTAGCAAGCTTTAAGATTTTGTTAAACAACGGGATTAAAAAGATAATACTAAATACTGTTCTAATGGCAGGCATTATTTCCGATTTTTCCTTAGCCTGAAAGAACCGCCAAGATTTATAAATCCACCACAACTCATATAGTCCTATTGTAACTATTGACAAAATGATAAATTTATTTACACTTAATTTATTGATCTCAATTTTATCAACTTCAATATTTTCAGAAATAATATTTGTTTCTTGACTCTCCATAATTCATATTTTATTGATTACTAAAATAATATTTTTAATCTCTGAGTTTAAAGATCAAAATTACACCTTGTTTAAGCCAAAGTCAAGTTTATTTTAGAATCCTGCCACGTGTCAGTACCCCGGTTGAAATAAGGGCATATGTTTTGAGTGGATGGTTACCATTGCTCAGAACTATTATGCTGATATTCCACCTATATTCCACGCATACGCCAGGTAAATTAATGGTATATTAACACTAAGCAGATTATCATTCCTGGATATCTGGCTCATATAAATCAATATACCAATGATTCCTACGTTGTAGTGTCCTAAAAACAAGACTAACTTCACGCAATTCCATTATTTTATTGCAAAGTGGGGTCTTTATATTACCCAAGAGGGTTTGTGTTGGATTCACGTTGCGTTTTGACATTTTCTTATTGGTTTTACGTTGTAATTAGCTATTTTTATTTCGACTTCTTCTTAAACATATAACTACCCAGCTTTTCTCTGAGTTAGTTTTTTTCTTGTATGGTCATTTCTTTTATTTCGGGGTGGGCATCAAGCCATTTCGTAACTGCTTTTTGTCGTCAAAATCGGCATACTTATTCCTTGCAGAAGAAAAAGATCACTCGCTTTCTATTCCAAGGTAGAAAAAAGAATGCTTTTAAAGGTGGAGTGGGGTCAATTTTTAAGTTTCCCTTGTAGAAGAGTAGCCCCTCCTATAAATACATTCACCTTTTGTATGTTTCTTTGTTTTTGATGAAAATGCCACTGGGGAGTGTTAAGAATTTTGTATAAATGAATTGGTAGCTGCATTAGAGGCAATCGTTTAAGGATGGTTAGATTATCCGGCTTTTTCATTAAATTTCTTATGACCCTAAAATTTCCGTGTATCTTTGATTCGAATGAGAAAAATAATTATAAGAATGCAGGGGTTCTGTACTGTCAGAATTGAATTAAGAGCATGGGATCAGCAAGACCAGAATACTTTCCAGTTAAAGGTAAAACCTATTCATTATTCAGGGAATCGGATTCAACTACCGGATATTATGAAACAATAAGGATGCTTGCAGATAAAGTCCTTACTTTGAATCCCAATACCAGAGACTTAATTGAATCCATCAGGAAATTCTCATTAAAAAAGAGAATTCTGAAGAAGTCCCTTAAAATTAAAAATAGCGGTAACCTGATGGTAATCATTCTAAACTTTATTGATCCCTATCTTAAAAAATTCACAGTAGATACAGAAGAGCATTTAAGAACACTTCCCATGTCCAAGTTTTGGGATAGGAGCCTTGCAACCTCAAGGGAACAGTTTCATTTATATATGCTTGAAATTGAATTGACCAATCGTTTGTTTATTTATGAATTTATAAGGGCTGATAAGAAAATTGCTTTGATGCCCTATTGTTTGCAGGATTTTTCTGTTAAATGCAAATCAGAAAAAAACGAGTTTGATTACCAATGCAAGCATTGTTCGTCAACGTGTTTTCAGAATTACGCAAGTGAAATACTGAAATCGTATCATGTTGAACCATTTATATGGATGGATGGAAACATGAAACAGCTTGCAAAATTTACATTAAAAGAAAAAAGAACCTTTGGCGTTCTGGGGATCGCATGTATACCGGAGCTGACACGGGGCATGAGAAATTGCCGCAAAAACAATATCCCTGTTGTCGGTATTCCTCTAAATGCCAATCGTTGTATTCGTTGGTTCGGCGAATTCTTTTCCAATTCAATTGATCTTACCGAACTTGAAAAGCTGTTGGCATCCGGCTTGTAGGTCTTATTCCCGATTAAAGAAAAAGTTGACTGAGAAGAGACTGTAAAAAATTTTGTGTAAACTGGTGACTGTTAGGTTTAATAACCATTTAGCTCCATTTTTAGTCGTGAGTTTCGACCGGCTAAAAGTGATCAATCTGGTCTGGCGGGCCTTGGTCAATTTACTCCTTTAGAGTTTGATCTTGCATTAATAAGAATACAATTTAAATCTAACATATTGTGGCATAATATTTTTTCTTTCAAAAATAAAATATGACTTTTGACACTGTTTTAATAACACATTAATAATTGAATTATGAACCTTTATGTCGGAAGTCTTCATTATAGTACGAGTGAAGCAGAATTAAAAGAACTATTTACAGAGTATGGCGAAGTAACATCCGCAAAAATCATTATTGATAAATACTCTGGGAGAAGCAAAGGATTTGGTTTCGTAGAAATGGCTAATGAAGCTGAAGCAAAAAAAGCTATAAAAGAACTTAACGGTGCTGAAGTTCAGGGAAGGAACATTGTTGTGAACGAGTCTAGAGAAAGAACTGAAAGAAAAAGTAATTTCAGGGGTGGTGACAGCGACCGCAGAGGCGGCGGAGGAAACAGATGGGATAACAGGTAGATCAGGAAGTTGAATTTGAAGTCGAAAAAGGTGAAAAAGGGCCTGTTGCCATCAAGGTAAGAAGAGTTGAATAGTTTTATATCTATGAAAGAATTAATCCTTATTACCGATCCTGAATTTCTAAAAATGCCGCTCGTATTCTTAGAATTGGAACTGGACCAATGGGTCATTCTCTCAGATTCAGAAACTAAATTATTGATCGAGATTTATTATAACCCAAACTAATCCTCAACTTGAAATATGCCGGGCCGCAGTTATAATATTTGTCATAATGATCTATTATTTGTTACTTAATCAACGGCCCGGCTTTTTTAATATAGTGCTCGATTTGTGCAATAGTAATTTTTTGTTGAAATTTGATATAACTATTGTTCAGAGATATTAATTTAAAATTAAACTTATGAAAGCATTAATAAAAGTATTAAACTGGATTGAATGGATTTCTGCTGTAATTGGAGTGGTATTTATCTTATTAGGATTTATTTCAGCAATTTTTGGGAGATTCAATCCCGGTGTGGAGTCAGTAAATTTTTTCCATGCTGCAAATAGTTTTTTCCTTTTAGCAATTGTACTGTTTCTTTTTATTCATTTAGGTCAGTATAAAAAGGAATAAGTCATCCTTGAATCGATGAAGTAGAATATGATTCTGATACTTCTTCTGTATTGATATTTTCACAGAAATATATATCTTTAAGTGCCAGCATCCTTCCCACTTTGGTTTATAATGTATTATTAATCTGCAATTGCTTTAAAGGGTGCTGGTTTCTTTATTTTGCACAATTAATGATTCTTAACACTTTATTCTTGTTTTAATAAAGTCTTATGCTGAAATTTGAATTTGCCAGCATCCTTTCTTTTTAGCTTAGTAATAAGGTTTAGGATTTATAATAAAGACATTTCAGGATGCTGGTTTTTTATTATTAATGAATTATTATTCTATGTGAGATGAAATTGAAGAGCAGAAATTGGATTTACACACTTATACCAATAGGATTATTAATCAAATTTACATTAATTGTGATATTATTAAATCTTCCCGAAGGATGTAAGAAAAGAGATGATTCAAACTTAAAAGAAATCGAAGGCAACAATTATAATAACATTACCATTTCCCCGATTCGAGAAATTTGACCTCACAGGATGCGCCAGGATCAACGATCTCAAGGGGGAGCGACCCTCCCGGATAACTCCCATTTCAATGGTTGTTCCATAATAAATCGTATTAAACAGTAAGCCCCCGAAGCTGATTTCCACCGCATAATGACTAAACGCTATATCTGAAATATATTGATGAGGCAGAAAATAGTTTATTGTCTGGTAATCATAATAATATTTAATAAGGTGTCTGAATGCTTTAAAACAAAAATGAATCTTACTCTAATGCCTTATTAAGTTTGCCAATATCCTCATTGTTTGGAATAAAACTGACACTCGTAAAATCAAATTGCCAAATATCATTGATTTTTACGAGATGATAAATATTACGAACAGGTATCTTCTGACTAAAAGGTTTCATAAACAATTGCTCCAGAGCAATGGCTGAATTACCATCTTTAGCAATTCGTATTTCACGTTTATCAATTGTGATATCTATCTTTAATGAAGTATCGGCAAACATTTGTCTAATATTATTGTACATATCTGTCTTATTCCAAAATTCTTTTGAATCACTTCCGCAACAAAGGACATCGTCAGTTAATAAAGCCATTACAGCATTAGCATCTTTTGCTTTCACTGCAGACCAATGTGTATCTAAAACTTTTGTTACAGCAACTTTTGCCGCAGCTAAATCAACAGGGGCAACTTTTGTTTTGGTCTGGCAAGAAGTAATAATCATTGCTACCGTGAATAAAATTAACAAGATTTTTTTCATTTCTTTGGAGATTTTAGTGAAAAAATAACTAATTAATTGTAAACAAATAACTTCAATGAAATATACAAATGATAAAAGCCAAAGTCAAATTTATTTTTGGGTTTTACTCTAATACCCTCTTTTCTGAAATTACACCACTTGTCAGTCGTATAAGGGTGATATAAGGGCATATATAAAAAATGATACCTACATATCACTTTTTCCTATTATGCCGATATAGTACCCATATATCAAAGACACGTCAGGTTAAAATCGTTATACTTATCCCTCGCATGAGAAAAGGATCAATTGCTTTTTATTTTAAGGCTGAAAAAAAAGAATTATTAATGCGTGGCGGTGGAGTAAATTTTATTGTCTTATTTTTTTGCTTGCCACCCCTGGTTCTTATGCAGTCTACCTCCCTGTAGATTTTTGTCCATTATATCCAATAATAAGGAAGAGTTAGAGAGAAATCCGAACAGCTTATCACAGATTAAATAATAGGATTACCCGCAAACAAAAATGTAAATTGGGATCAAAAAGTGTATAACTAATAGCTAAACTGCAATATTGCAATCTATCATTCGTTAGCCTTCATATTAATATGTCAATAATTCAGAATCTGATTGCACATAGAACTTCTATGCTTGCGACGAAGCAGCCTTGAAAAACTGAAAATATCCAAAACCCAATGCAAGTAGCAAGTATATAGCAACGGTTGACCAGCCAAGGGCATTCACGACGTTGCTAAGTTGTCCAATAAGGGCTGCAACAAATCCAATACCATCGGCAATGAAAAGGGCGAAAACAATAGCCCTCCGAGCATCAGAATCAGTGGCGTTTCTTGCCATCCAAGTTAATAAAGCAAATCCAATGAGGGCCGCTCCAAAGAGTCGTCCCATCAATATCAATTGCTCGTTCGCTGTGATGTCATATAACGAATAAGCTTGTGCCGGTACAATAACAAATGTAACTCCGAATACAATTGCTACGATGGCGTTAATAATCATTAAGGTTTTGAGTTTCATCTGACATCTCCTTTTTAAGGTTTATAAATAAAAAGAGTACCCAAGTAATAGATTAATTTATTCGGATCAAGTTAATTGTGATAAAGTTATGAAAGTTTGAAACATGAAGCAAATAAAAATCCATGCACCTAAGATTTAACTCTGATGGATAGCTATGAGAATATCCCAAATACATTATCACCGGATTATACATCTATTTCATCTTTATTTAAAATCATACAGGTGTCATGTAGGGTGTTTGCAGTATAAGGTTATATTGTTTGAGTGATACCTAACTATCACTTTTACCTGTTATGCCGATACGTCATAGCTACGTCTGGGACACGACAAGTAAAATATTGGCTTATATCTCCTGCCGGGAGATAATATTTACGTGTATGGTATTTATAAGGTTCTTAGAATAAGGATTGAAAAGGATAGGATTAAATTTGGTAAATTTTTTGTATCACATGAATGTTATCCGAGCAATGAGGATTTCGGAAGTATTGCTTGGTGTTATAAAGATAAAGACTTGGCGGAGGAAAGATATAATGCTATTTAATAGGTTACACACGGGGGACACATGCCTGGAACTCGAACAAACATATGAAAGTAATAGGTAGATACCACTTGGGATACAAAATGACTTAGATCGCAAGACGTATGGTAGTTTTTATTATCGAAAATAACAATAAATGAAACTCAATTCTGATGACATATCCCAATGGGCAGACTCACTTGAAGACTTCAAACCTGAAGAAAGCAGTCAGATGCTGGTCATTATTGCAATTTTTAAAATTGAGCTGGCATGAAACCGTCATGAGCAAAAATAATCTTATCCTGGTAGTGGATTTGCATTATTGTATTTATTCACTGGCAGGAAAAAAGAATTCTTTTATCAGGAGGGTGGGGTAAACAAATTGGTATTCCTTTTTTGATTGGTAGCCCTGTTTTAATAGTACTGACCTCCTTTATGCTTCTTTGTTTGCATAAAGAATAAAAAGGTCGAACCTATTACTTACCGTACGAGGTATCCTTTTAAGTAACTGGATTAATTATTCTTTTGACTGGCAACAACCTTTTTGCTGCTTCGAGATGGAGGAATACAGTGTTGTTATTAATCTTGATTATTTATATGGCAAATTCATCTTTTTGGCAATCTCCTGAAAGCGGGGCTCTTCCCGAATACTATCAAAAACAGGTAGTGCGAGACCCAAAAGATTAGGGTCATGCTCCTCAAAGGCCTTTTCAAGCCATTCAAGAGTAAGTTCTTTATTCCCTGCCATTACAAAGAGTTGTGCTATATCACAAGGTAAGACATAAGAATCTTGGCGGTAATCAATGAGCGATTGGGCCATAAAATTCAGTGTTGCAGCAAAATCTCCTGAGATATTTCTCTTTTCAAGATCATTAAAAATATCTTTATTATATTGAGAAGTAAATAATCTTTTAAAGGCATCTATCACTTCTGAGTAGCGCTCAAGCCCGTAATTACAAAACATAAGTCCATTGATGGCTACAAAGTTGTTTGGATCCATTTCCAATGCTTTATCATACATATTTATTGCATCTTCATATTGGCGATAGACTACTAGGTCCGTTGCACACAGGCTAATGTTCAATGCATTGAGCGGATCCTGTTTGAGGGCTAACTTAATTTGATCCCGTGCCTCTTGCTCTCGTCCAAGGATGGTGAGCAATTGTGAATAATATGCTCGAGCTTCCGGATAGTTTGGCTTCAGGTCAACAGCTTTTTTAAATTCCTTTTCAGCTGCATTCCAGTCGAACATGCCCCACATATGCATTTGCGCCAAAGAATAATAAACCTCGGCCCGGGTAGCATCCAGTTCAAGGGCTTTCATTGCGGCTTCCATTGCTTTCGGACCTGCAACATCGGGTGATGCGGCACCTATTTGTTGACGGCCGATCCAGACATCACTAATGCCTGCATATGCCAGGGCAAAATCAGAATCCTTTCCCTTTGCAAGTTCAAAATACTTCATTGCTGTATCAAAATCGTTGGAGGTTACCTTTCTCCAGTAGAACTGGCCCTTCAGATAAGCATCGTAAGCTTCCAGATTTTCAGTAGGTACTTTTTCAATAAGTTTCTTTTCCTGAGGAGTTACTACCGCTCTTAATCCTTCAGCTATTGATTCTGCGATATGTCGCTGTATATTGAAAATATCTTCCACATCATTTATTTTCTGTTGGTAAGATTCTCCCCAGATATGGGTCTCTCGTTCTGCCTTTATTAACTGTGTTCTCAGAAGGAATGTGTTGCCGTATTTCTGTCCACTGCCTTCCACAATATAATTTACATCAAGTTCCTCGGCAATTTCTGAGATGGATTTGTGCTGATTCCTGTACTGTTCAATCGATGTGCGTGATATCACCCTGAGATCTTTGATCTTCTGAAGGTTGTTAAGTATCTCTTCCATCACTCCATTGATAAAATAGGTGTTCTCCTGGTCAGGACTATCGTTGATGAAAGGCAGTACAGCAATTGATTTTTCAAGTTTAGTTGTGTCTGTTATCTTTTTCCCATCACCGGTTATAGCCTCTTCTCCAACTGAAGATGGTTCAATGAGCATCTCAGTACCCTTGTACCTAAGATACCATTTAATGATTATTGCCAGGTTATTTAAAGCAGGCTTAACCTGTTCAGGATCAAAATCCTTGGGATGGGCACCATAAGTTGATAAACTGTTGAGACCATGCATCGAGGTTATAATATATGATGGTACTTTTTCTTCCTTGTTAAGTTTATCAATAATTCCTTTCAAAGGCTCTGTTTTTTCGGGGTCTTTTAAGTTCAGTTTCACATAAATCGGTAACAATCACTTCAAGACATCTTCTTGAATATAACATTGCTACATTCTCATCTTCAGTTCTTAGAAGTAGACCCATCTCCTTTTCAAGTATAGGGGAGTGACCAACAAGAGACACATTAAGTCTCTCAAGTTCTTTTATTTCGACTGACCAGAGTGCCATACAGTTAACATTTTAAAAGCGTGAAGGTTAATTATATGTATAAGCAAAGTTACGCTATCCTGATACCAAAGTCAAGTGAGGATTAGATTACTGCAAATATGGTAAGACAAATGAATAAGCAGCGTCCCCCGATTCTGGAATAAACATGTCTCTGCATTTAAAACTCGCATTGACAAGTAGGAAATGCCGCAAAGATCAAATGTCGTAATTATTTGAATAATCGTAAGAATATTTCTCAATCAGATTTTGGAAGAGGAAGGTTCATTTTCTTTAAAACTTCAATGAACCGGGGATTATCATAAAGTCGGGTGAAGTTGGCAAACTTTGTACCGAGCCCCCACAAATCTGCATCACGCACTTCAACTGCTTTTTCAATCCACTCCATGACCTTATCGTCTTGATTTAACACATAGTATCTCCATGCCATTGCAATGGGCGTAACGTAACCCTTCTCAGCCAGAATCTCCAAATGCCTCATGATTTCTTCTAATGCTGCATGGAATCCTCTGTTATTATAGATCTTTTCTATTTCATTCATGATCCCTTCTTCAAGGGGCAGTATATGTTTTTCGGCTTCAAACACCCTGTTTAAATCCCCACATAGGAAGGCTGCTGATTCAATGATATTATTAGCATACCAATTATTTGGATCTGACGTCACCACGTTTTCTAAAACAGCCAACGCAGAAGCACAATCCCCTCCATCACACAATGCTACTCCATAGAAACATTGCATTAATGGATTCATGGGATCAAGCTTGATTGCCAGATCGGCCTGCACTTTGGCTTCCTCAGGTCGATGCAATGCATACAACAACCATGAATAATGCATACGTGAAAGAGCATGGTTGGGGTTATTAGCCAGGGCTTTTATAAACTCGTTTTCAGCCTTTTCCATGTTCCATTCTTCTGTGGCAGCAAGCCAAGCGTTTATATAGTGAGCATCTGCTAGATCCGGATCCAGTTCAATTGCTTTTTTGGCATTTTCGTAAGCTTTAGAATAAGCAATCTCAAGCGGTTCAATTCCAAAACCTCCGAGTGGTAACCAGACTCTTGCCAGGGCAGCATAAAGTGGAGCCCAATCGGGATCTTTATCAATAGCGCTGTTCAGATAATCCCTGGCCTTTAGCAGCGATTCGGGGCTCATATCACCTGCAAAACTATTCCCCTTCAGGTATGCATCAATGGCTTCACGATCAATGGACCTTGATTCAGCCAGCATAGCTTTTTCCTTCGGTGTCAGAGATATCTTCACTTCACCGGCAATCTGCCTGATAATCTGATTGTACAGGTTGAACAGATTGCCTTTCGCTTCCCTATAGTCTCCGACCCAAAGCTGTCTTTCTTCATGGTCACCACTCATCAGCCGGGGCTGCATGCAGATTGTGTCACTAAAACACAGAACACCTAATTCTATTGCAGCATCCACTTTTAACTCTTTTGCTATTTGCGGAATGGATTTGTCAGAATTCTTATATGAATCTGAAGAGACTTTACTAATTATTCGAAGCCCTTTTATTTTCCCGAGTTCATTTATCAGGGAGGAATGCATTCCCGATATATAAGGATCAAGTGTATCAGTACCTGTGTAATTGCCAAAAGGAAGGATGACTATGGACTCAATTGATCCTGCCCTGGCCCGTTTCCCAACACCAATAATGTTAAATACTATCAAAGAGACAATAATAATTGCAGCTACCAGTAGAACACTTGTGACCATTATAACCCTTTTTGCTGACTTTGATTTGCTTCTTAATAAACTTCCAGGTTCTTTCCTTTTTTCCTGTACCACTCCAGATTTACCAATAACTAATTCCTGATCTTCCATATATTTCAAGTACCACTCAAGAACAGTTGTCAGGTCGAGCAGAACAGGTTTTACCTGTCGTGGTTCAAAATCCTTGGGATGGGTTCCGAATGTTGAAAGGCTGTTGAGGTTCTGCATGGAAACGATAATATTATGCGGAACCTTTCCTTCCCTGTTTAACTTATCAATAATGCCTTTGAGTGGTTCAGTTCCCCTCGGCCTTTTAAGATCACGTTCGCACACATCAGTGATGATAACTTCAAGGCTCCTTCTTGAATAAAGAAGGGCAACGTTTGCATCTTTAGTTTCTATCAATTGTATCAGTTCCTTTTCCAGATCAGGGAATTTACCTTTCAGAGAGTGGTATAAGGTTTCAAGCTCTTTTATTTCAGATGACCAGATTGTCATTTGATTTACATTTTATGATCACTTAAGTTATTGTATATGCAAAGGTACGCTATCCTGAAACCAAAGTCAATTTTACTCTTACAAGAAGTTCTTTCTTTGACAAGTGTTTTAGTGATAGTTTGACGCGATCTCTTTTTGCCAATGGTAGACACCACCCAAGGGGAGATATTCAAAAAGTCATTCAGAATTTGAATAACTCCGAAGGAAATTTGGCAAGAAAAAGCCCCCGGAGCTGATTTCCGAGGGCTGGTAATGTAGTTTTAAAATAGTCCTACATTATCTTGATTTACTGTGATGTCTGTGTTTTAAAATCTTGGTCATCCCAGAGGCTTTTAAAATCTTCATCTTTCCGGGCATATTCCTTGAATGAAGGATTCAATGAGGTCGCTCTGTCAAATGCCTTAAAAGCCTCTTCGTATTTTTCCATTGCATATAGCACTTGCCCTTTAAGAATATAATTTAATGCTGTATCCGGCTGAATTTTGATAAGTTTGTCAATATCTTTTAGTGCTTCTTCATTGTGTCCGTATTCACCTTCAATAAATGCTTTGAAAAATATTACCCCTGTATTTTTTGGATACAACTTGCTCAAATCTTCTAATGATTTGATAGCATCTTCCTCCCCTGTCGGGGTTCTTTTCATGTTTGCCATAAGCCATCCCTGAACTGCGTCTCTGTTGTCAGGATAGCTTTCCATTATCCTGATATAGATTTTTGAGGCCTCTTCGGTATTTCCCTGCTTTGTCAATAGCTGTGCCTTTTGAAAGTGTGCCTTTAAGGTATCTTTTCTCGTCAGTTCTTCCTGACTGGACACCACCTGTGCTTCCGATTTCTGGTTGAAAGTAATAACCAGAAGGGGGATAATTAGGAGAATAAGTTTTTTCATTCTGTCTGTTTTTAAATTAATTGTAATCTGTAAAAAATGGTTTAGAAAGGTTCTTCAGATTTTACTTTCTTAATCAAAGTTACACCACCAAAAAGCCAAAGTCAATTTTATTTTAGAATCTTACCAGGTGTCAGCAATATATGGGTCATATAAGGGTATATATCTCCGAGTGATACCTAACCATCACTTTTGCCTGTTATGCCGACACGTCGTAGACACGTCAGGTAATATTTCGTTAGCTTATCCCCTACATAAGCGAAAGATCACTTGCTTTTTATTTTAAGTCAGAAAAAAAGAATTATTATTTAAAGGGGGTGGGTTGCGAAATTTGACTTTCGGATTAAAATCATGATCCCTGTTATTGATACATTGACCAATTGGATGTTTCTTTGTTTATAATAGAAATTTTAATTGCTATCTTTAAATTGAACAACAAGGGTGCTCAATATCACCGGATTTTATATTAAGCGATATGTTTTTTGCTCTTTTCTTCCATTTTAGTGTGGTTAATTTGTTAAACATTAAGTTAAAAACCACACCTTAAATTTATCTATTTACTGGTAAACATTTGGCTGACGATTTACAACCGTTTATAATTTCCTTCTCCTTCTTGCAACTAACTGAAAGCATCAAGAATACTCCCATAATCATTAATGAGATAAATCGTATTCTGATCTTCTTATTCATAATTATTTTATTTCTGTAAATTTATGAAAGTCTTGAACACGAAACAAATAAAAAGCGGCATCTCCTGATTAATTGCTCGCTGTAGTTTATGCTGTTTGCATAGTAATGAAAGAAATGCCGCCAGAATCAAATTTCAGAAATATTTTAATAATGTGCAAATAAAATCAATAGTGAAACTGTAAAAAGATAGTATTTCTCAGTGGGCAGACTCGGTTGGTGATTTACATCAGATGAATTATAATAAACTGCCAAAAAGTTGCTGTTGACACACTCTCAAAATGTGAATCTTTGTAGATCAGCGATTTACAAAGATATTTAAATTTCTTGTTGACTGAATTGGTGATGGATTTTCTAACGTGCAATTTATGCACAGAACTCAACATCCTTATTTCTCCAACTTAAACAGTTTGGTTACTTCAACTCCTGTGAGAGGCCGGTCATATAGCCTTACTTCATCAATGCTGCCTTTGAATGAAAAAAATAGATCTTCCTGTCCGTACCTGCCATAACCTATTGAAAGCAATTTCCTGACAGGCACATCATTGAAGAAGTCTGAATAGCTACTATTCGAACCCAAATTATAGTTTCTGTTCGTCATTTCCACACCATTGAGGTAGCCGGTGTTGCCTGTTATGCTTACGATAGCAACAAAATGGTACCAGGTATTTTCAAGAAGATTGACACCTGAGTCATAACAAAATCCCTGGTTAACAATGGTAAAGTACAGTCGTTTGTTAGAAGGATTGATCCCTCTTCCATGGCCAATCTCGATAATGAGACTATTATGGGGTGTTCCGGTTTCTGATTCACCAAAATAGAATATTGGTAATATCTGCGCTCCCAGACTCTGATACTTGAACCATATAGAGATCGATCCTGTTTGCAGTTCCGAAATTATACCGGGAGCTTCGTTGTTTATTGATGGGAATACGACCTTTGCCTGTGGATCATTAAAACTTACTGCAAGTCCTGACTTCCCCGTTTCATAGGTTATTAAATATCCTGTCCCATTTAGGTGATTTACAGACTCATCCTTAACAATTTCTCCCTCATCGTCATCGAATGACCAATAAGCAATAAGACCTTTCATAAGATTAGGTAGTGCAGGCTCCGGTTCATCCTTGCATCCATAAATTGCAGGGAGCCATATGAAAGTAAGAATTAAAAATAACCGAAAGATATTCATATTGAATTTATTGTTTGAAATATAAGATTATTACTTGTAGATCGTCAAAATAAGTAGGATAAAAGTTATGTGTTTTTACAACATAAGTACAAAGTTTGTATTTACCTGTTTCTATCAGATTATGATGTTTTTCAAAATCTGCATCAGGTGCATGTGCAATACTGTTTTAAAAGCCATTGTAACCTCCTTTTATTATTAATCAATAAGTTTATTGAATTAGACATTTAAGTTGGTAGTAAACTTATTGTAGTGCTTTACTAACGACTTAATAGTGTTTTAAATACAGTCTTATACCAACTTACCCATTAAAGGTAGAAATAAAATATTAATGAGTAAAATTTATTGAAATTGAACAACCATCTAATCAAGATTTGTAATTCCGGTTTGCACTTGAATAAGAGGTGTGGGTTGAGAGGATGGAGTAAAATTAGCAACTATCTCAAGTTTGAATATATTTGCTTTACAATAACACTCCAACTTGCCGAAATGTGGTCTAAAATAATATTCTTGGTATATCTACTGGACACAGCATCAGAATCTTCACCTGATTCATTTCCAAACCTTATTCTCAGATACCTGATGATTACATGGTCAGTCTCAATAATTAGAGGATATTTTTTAATGCAGATACCATCACCTGGCGCTGTTTGACCGGCAATGGTGATAAACGGGCTTTTAATTCTTAATGGACTTTTAAGCTCTATATTCCCTGATATCCTGAAAACTACTGTTCGTGGCTCAAATGCTTCAACTGCTACTCTTAAACTTCCTTCTCCGCTATCATTTAAATTTGTCACTTCATAAACAACTCCACCTCTACCTCCTTTTGCATATTTACCATATCCTTCAGCAGTAGGGAATGCAAGTTGTTGAGCATAGAAATTAAACCCAATAAAGCATAATATTATACCTAAAAGTGATTTCTTTATTTTATTTATGTTGATTTTACGGCTTTACTTCAATGATTGCACGTTTGTAGCGGGTCAATTGCGGAGTGCCACTATCTTTCACCTCACAAATAATGTGAATGCTTTGTCCTTTTTCTGCATCAGCAGGAACGGTGAATGAAGCTTCCTGTGCTGTTGAATTTTCAATTGTTACACTTCCTGGGTATGTACCTACTTCCTGGTATTGCCACCAAGAGTAGCTCAGTTCATCATCATCCGGATCAGAAGTACCTTTAGCGCTCAGTCGAATTTTGCTGCCAGGTTTTGCATTTGTGTCCAGAGCGTTGGCCAGTTTAACAACGGGAGGATGGTTAGCTACTTCAAAGGATTTTACACACCAGTCTGCGTGAGCAGCGAAATCGTTCTGAAAAGCATCGGCCCAACGGATAATTGGTTTGAAATACTCCTTCATTAAATCCATATTCTCAGGATATTCTTCGCGCAGATATTTTCGTCCCCATGCTGTTTCTGTGTACCATCTTCCTTCCGGATAAGTGTAGTCAGGTTCTGGGACAGGATCAAGCCATGTATTCTCTCGTACTTTCGTGTAGCGGCCACCCCAACTTCCCCAATCGGGATGCTCCAGGTTACCGTTTCTCAACCCGGTAATAATGTCGTAAATGAATGATGGGGAGTCACCTTCCGATCTGAAATCCCCTTCTTCAAATCCCCCCTTATCTCCATCCTTATGTGCCTTGTAGAGCGAACAGAGCGAACCGTGACCTTCCAGAATGTGTGATTTTATCCAGTCGCCGGTGAAGTATTTTTGTTTATCTGCCGGTAAGATTTTATCCCATTGGTAAGCGATGGCCAAAAACTGGTCGCAGATTATCGTTAGGATATTATATTTTCCCCAATGAGGGCGAATGTAGGCTTGGTAAGTAGAATCTTGTTCCCAGATAAAGAAAAAACGTAATTTATTAGCTATATATTCCATTTTTTTCGGATGTTCTTCTTCAATGGTCTTCAGGGCTCTCGCAATGGTGTTTGTGCCACCCCATGCCTGAATCCAGATTGGTTGGTCATCTGATTCATCTAAAAGGATTTTAACAATATGTTGCGATCCCGGAGTGATGGAATCCATTTCGCCTTCGGTTTCGACATTCCCAAGGAAGGTAATTGATTTTAAATATTCTGGTGAGGGATAAGCTTTGTCATGTTTAACCAAGTTGGGATATACTTCCGCATAAGCATTAAGGTACGGCTCAAGCCAATCATCGCCTGCCCATTTATGTCCATGCCAATGGTATTGTGAACTTGATGTAACTATTCCCTCAATATCCCATTCGTTGGCATATAATAAAAACCTTACCATGGAACATTCATCATCTATTTCTCCATCCGAAGTCACAATTATACGTGGTTTGGTACCCTCAGTAGATTCATTAACCTTACTATTACAGGAAATTGAAAATGCAATCAGAATTACTAAAAAACAATACGGTTTTAGGCTGATTGCTTTATTTCTAATATTCATTTGTCTTAGTATTAATCTTATGCAATGTAATAAGAAACATTTTTGATTTACTCTAGAGCTATTTGCTTTTAGCCTTAGTTACCGCCACCTTCCAACCATTATAATACTTCTCCTTTATATCCCTTGGCATAAGAGATTCATATGTTTTGTCTGTTTTTCGCAGCGTTTCAATCTCATCCATATCCCTCCAAACACCAACTGCGAGTCCCGCCAGGAATGAAGACCCTAAAGCAGAAATCTCCTCGATGTTTGATCGCACCACTTTGCCTTGCAACATATCTGCCTGAAATTGCATGAGAAAATCATTTCTGGTAGGGCCACCATCCACAAGGAGATCCGAAAGTTGAACCTCCTTAGATGAGCTCATCAGATCAACCAGATCCTTCACCTGGTATGCAATACTTTCTAAGGCAGCCCGAACAACATGTGCTTTTTTTGAATCACGGGACAGGCCAACTATACAGGCTTTCGCCTCATTATCCCAGTATGGCGCGCCAAGACCTACAAAAGCAGGCACCATGTAAACACCATCGTTTCCATCAACCGATTTTGCAATTTCTTCAGTTTCTGAAGCTTCCTTTATCAACTCCAGCTCATTTCTTAACCAATTGATTGTGTCTCCGGTACAATGAATGTTGCCTTCAAAAACATAATGGATCTCCTTATTGCATCCAAAACCAATAGAGGTAACCAGTCCTTTTGGAGGGTCCAATGCTTTATTTCCAATATTCATCATGACAGAGGAACCGGTCCCATAGGTAGATTTACCTGTTCCGGGCTTAAAACAATTCTGGCCAAAAAGAGCACCATGTGAATCCCCAATAAGTCCAGCAATCGGAACAGGTTTATCGAAGATCACATCGGCAGAACTCTCCCCAAATACCTCATCTGAATATCTGACTTCCGGGAACATATTTTCATGTAAATCAAAAAGATCAATGAGCTCTGGGTCCCACTTTAGGTCCTTGATATTGAATAGCATGGTTCTGCATGCATTGGAATAATCCGTTGCATGGACTTCACCACCTGTTAGTTTCCACAACAGCCACGAGTCCATGGTCCCCAGCAACAAATCACCATTTAATGCTTTTTCTTTTGCGCCTGGCACATGAAGGATGATCCAGCGAAGCTTACTTGCTGAAAAATAAGGATCAATCAGCAGGCCTGTTTTCTGCTGGATGCTATCTTTTTTTCCTTTTTGCTTTAACTCATTGCAGTAAGAAGTGCCCCGCAGGCATTGCCAAACCACTGCATTGTAGATGGGTTTTCCCGTTGTTTTATCCCATATGAGTGAAGTCTCCCGTTGATTTGTGATGGCAATAGCTGAAAGTGCTGCAATGGAAATCCTGGTTTCATCCATTATTTCCCGCATGGCTGATCGAACATTCTCGAAGATCTCCTCCGGATCATGTTCTACAAATCCCGGTTGAGGGGAGTACTGATGGTGAGGTTTAGATACCCTGTGAATCAGATTTGCCTTCCTGTCAAACAGCATGACCTTGGAGGCAGAAGTGCTCTGATCAATAGAAAGTATGTATCGTTCATCATTCATTTTTACGGAATGTTATTTTTTCCTAGTCTTCTTTTGAATTCACCTTATCCAATATAACCGCGATCAGTATTACAAGCCCTTTAATGAATTGTTGCCAGAAGGGTGAAACATTTAATAAGACCAATCCATTATTCAATACTCCGATGATCAATGCTCCCAGCACTGTACCCATCACACTTCCTCTCCCTCCTGAAAGTGAAGTTCCTCCAATAACAACCGCAGCAATTGAGTCCAGTTCATAGCTTGTCCCTGCATTTGGTTGTGCCGAATCCAGTCTGGAGGTCACCATAATCCCTCCAACGGCAGCAAGCACTCCGGATATGGAGTAAACAATAATTTTGATTTTTTTAATATTTAATCCGGATAACCGGGAAGCACTTTCATTTCCTCCAACCGCATAGATGTATCTTCCCAGCTTTGTTTTCCTGGTAATGATCACTGCAATCAAAACTATAAAAGCGGAAATCCACACAGGCATCGGTATGCCCAGGAACCAGCCTGTTCCAATGAAGGCAAAATTATCTCCCAGTCCGGTAATTGGGAATCCTTTGGTCCAGAGCATCGTCAAGCCCCTTGCTATGGTAAGCATAGCAAGTGTCGCCACAAAAGGAGGGACTTTAAATTTCGTAATGGACCATCCACTAAAATACCCCAGAACGGCACCCACGATCAAGCCGACAAGAATAGCACCAAGCATGGTAAATCCAACAAATAGATTTATACCGGGGATTTCTATACCATTTTTCAACAATCCTGCTGTCACAGCACCACACAAAGCCAGGATGGAGCCAACGGAAAGGTCAATTCCCGCTGTAAGAATTACCAGGGTCATGCCCACTGAAATGCAGATATTGACAGATATTTGCCTCATTACATTCCAGGCATTATCAACCGTCAAAAATTTATCAGACAAAATGCTCAATACAACGCACATTAAAAAGAGTGCAATCAATGATTGGAATTTAAGAAGTGTCGATTTATGATCTTCCAATTTCATTCCAACATTATTTTATAGTTTGAGGAATTGCAGCCTCCATGATTTTTTCCTCTGTGGCCTCCTTTGCAATGAATTCAGCGGTAAGCTCTCCTTCTGACATCACCAAAATACGATCCGAGATTGCCAGGATTTCAGGCAGTTCTGACGATACCATTATAATGCCTAAACCCTCCGATGCCAGTTTTGTAATTAGTTTATAAATTTCATTTTTAGCGTTGATATCTATACCCCGGGTAGGTTCATCCAATAGCAGTATGATGGGGTTTGTGGCCAGCCATTTTGCCAATATGATCTTCTGTTGATTTCCACCACTGAGATTTCCAGCAGTTTGTTCGGATGATGGAGTTTTTATTGACAATTTATCAATGAAATCATTTGCAAGCATTCGCTCTTTCCTGGTGTTTAATACTCCAAATTTCTCCAGACTCTTTAAACTTGACAGGCTGATGTTTGTCTTTACATCTAATCCAAGCACCAGGCCGTCTTTTGTTCGGTCTTCAGGTACCAGGCCAATTCCAGCTTTTATAGCATCCCCCGGAGATCTATAATTGTATTTTTTACCACATACATAAATATTACCATTTGAATATTTCGGATGCAATCCGTACATGCATTCTAATAATTCTGTCCGGCCTGCACCCAATAGTCCGAAAATGCCTAAAATTTCTCCTTTTGATAGTGAAAAACTGAGTTCGCTGACAAGTTTAAATTGAGGGAACTCCTTATTGATCAATGATAATTTATTGACTTCAAGAATAGTATCCCTGGTAGTATGAAAGGAAGTCTTCCTCATCAATTTTACTTCCCTGCCGACCATTTTCTGAATGATATCACGATTGGCAATACCTTTCATTTTCCCTGCAGCAACCAGCTTTCCATCGCGAAGCACAATATAGTAGTCTGAAATCCTGGCGAGCTCATCAAGTTTATGAGAGATATAAGCAATTGCTTTCCCTCCTTCTTTTAATTCTTCGATTAGCTCAAATAATACATCCACTTCACTTTCACTGATCGCAGAGGTGGGTTCATCCATAATGATGATTTTTGCCTCAAACAACAGCGCTTTTGCGATTTCAACAATTTGTTGCTGCCCAACTTTTAATTTCGAAATGAGGGTATCCGGTGAAATATCAAGTTTTAGCTTTTTCAATATATTCCCGGCCCGAAGATTCATTTCCTCTTTATCAAGGATGCCAAGCTTCGTGGTAATTTCCCGTCCCAGATAAATGTTCTCACGGACAGAAAGAAATGGGATCAGGTTTAATTCCTGATGAATGATAGCAATACCCGCATCCTGGGCATCTTTTGGATTAGTGAATTGGGCGGATTGCTGGTTATACATTATGTCACCTTCATAATCCTGGTAAATGCCAGATAATACCTTCATGAGGGTGGATTTTCCTGCTCCATTTTCTCCTATGACTGCGGTTACTTTTCCTTCATAAAGCTCCATACATACATTATCCAAAGCCAATACACCTGGAAAGCTTTTAGTAATTCCTCTAACTTCAAGAATCGGATGTGTATCAGTTGAGGTCAATTTTCTGCAGTGTTTTGGATGGATAACTGAATTGGAATAATCTCTACCCGATCCATGACAATGTGTTTCTGGTTGAGTTCGATAGCTCCATGAAATGAAACGAGGTCGCCTTCCTTAGCATATAGAATAAAATCGGGTAAGACAGTTTTTACAACTATTTGGTTGATTTCGGAAGAAACATTGTTGAAATCCATAGTATTTGTAAATTCATTGATATCGATCTGGCCTGAAGCATCCCGGATGGCATTACCAAAAATGTAGTCTGTAGCCAGGCGCACCATTCGATTCGGACTCAATTCAAAAACCATATGATCCTCTTGAATGGAAGAAATATTTGCTGTCCCCCGGACCAAAAAATATCTAATATTTCCAATTCCAAGTGCATTGGAGTGGTTTGTGAAGGCTTCTTCAGGATTTGTCCTGAGCAGATCCATTAATTCATTTAAATCTATTGCCCGGTCAAGATTGGGAATTAATTTGTTTTCCCAGAAATCTTTTGAATATGCCTTTGGTTCAAACATTTTTGCTGCTGCTTCAGCTTTTATTTCATCAAGTGGCTTGAAATATACAGACTTAAAAAGAACAAGCAAGCCTCCGGCAATGAACAGAATATATTTAATGTTTTTATTCATAGCAATTATTCTTTCTTGCCATAGGCAACGTATAGATTGATATTCTCTTGCGTGACCAATTCAACTGCCACGGGCATCTTTTGGGCAAATTGACGTTCGCCTTTCATGTACAGGTGGGCATATTCTGCCGCGGTCGCAGCCATTACCTTTGGAAACTGCATACCTGTTGCTGCTATTTTACCCTCCCGAATGGATTCAACGACATCCCTGGCACCATCAAATCCGAAAACCAGCACCCTGTTGGATTTACCGGAAGAAACCAGGGCCTGATACGCCCCCATAGCCATGGCATCATTTCCACAAAATACTGCATCGATATCCGGGTATGCCTGGAGCAGAGATTCCAGCACTTCCATTGCTTTATTCCGATCAAAATCTGCAGCTTGTTGAGCGACCATTTTCAATTCAGGGTAGTTGTCCACCACGCTATGAAAACCCTTTGATCGATTCCAGGTATTATTGTCCCCGACCAATCCAAGTAGTTCGATATAGCTTCCCTTCCGGTTTAGTTTCTGAACAAAATACTTTCCAAGTGCCACACAGCCAGAATAATTATCGGATAATATCTGAGAGGTTGCTGCGTCCGTAGAATTCACCTCTCTATCCATACAGAACACCGGTATACCGGCCGCCTTTGCTTTTTTAACATTGACAACCGATCCATCTGCATCTGTTGGATTAAACAATATGGCATCGTATCCTGCGGCAATTGCATTTTCAAAGTGATCTGATTCAAGCGATGTGTTGTTTTGTGAATCAAAAATATGAGCTTCATATCCAAACGATTTCGCTCTTTCAGCCGCGGTTTCTCCTAAAACAACAAACCAGGGATTGTTCAGTGTAGAAATAATTACAGCGATTTTTTTCTGATCATTATCCCCATGCTTTTTTTTACTGCAAGCTGCAGGAAAGACCAGAACAATGAGTAATGCAGCCAGTATGATTACAATAATTTTCAGGGATTTCATTATCTATTTCTCTAAAAGGTTTAATGCTGAAGTTGTTACCCCTGTTTCAGAGATACCATAATGATTGAATATTTCATTCTGTGATCCTGTAACTGTATATTCATCAGGTATTCCAATGATCTTAAAGGGTAAGAACTGTTTATTCTCCATGAGTACCGAGGCACAGGCTTCTCCCAATCCACCATGAATGCTATGCTCTTCTACTGTAATTAAAGCCTTGCATTCACCCGCCGCTTCAATCAGGCTTTTCTTGTCCAGCGGCTTGATGGTATGCATGCTGATAACCTTGGTCTTTATCCCATGCTCATTCTCAAGTTTATAAGCAGCCAAAAGAGAAGGGAGCACACATTCACCAGAGGCAATGATGGCTAAATCATTACCATCCTTAAGTGTTATACTTTTCCCAAATTCAAAATTAATATCATGATCATGCAGATGCGGCAGGGCCTTCTTACCAAACCGAATGTAAACAGGATGATCCGTATCTGCAGCCAACTCGATAGATTTTTGAGCTTCAAAATTATCCGCCGGGGCAACAATGGTTATATTATGAATAGCCCGCAACACAGCAAAGTCGTGCAGGCTGTGATGGGTGGAACCTAAAGCGCCATAACTTACCCCGGCACTGATGCCAATCAATGTAACCGGGTTATCAGAATATGCGATATCATTTTTTATTTGCTCCAATGCACGTGCTGTAAGGAAGCAGGCTGGAGAGACTGCGAATACCTTTTTACCCGCAGAGGCCAATCCAGCTGATACACCAACCAGGTTTTGCTCTGCAATACCTATCTCAATAATCTGATCGGGAAATCGCTCTCCAAAAGAAACCAGTTTGCCTGATCCCCTGGAATCGCTGGTCACAGCCAGAATATCCCTGTCTTGTTCAGCCAGGCATTGAAGTGTTTCTGAAAATACCTCAAGATTTGCTTTGCCCATTTTCAATTTAAAAACAATCATCTCCAAGTTATTGCTTCTTTTTGAGTTTATTCATTTATCATATCATGCACCTTCTATTTTGATATGGTTGCAAATTTTTGGTCTAATTCATTGATTGCTTGTTTATAAAGTTCATCACTTGGCACCCCATGATGCCATTTTTTAGCGCCTTCCATAAAACTGATTCCACTGCCTTTTATGGTGTGCGCTATCACCAGGTTGGGTTTTTCTTTTTCGAAGGGGACCTTGTTAAACGTGTTAATCATGGATTTAAAATCATGTCCGTTGACATGGGAAACAGACCATCCAAATGCTTTGAATTTATCATCAACAGGATCCGTATTGCATACCTCTGAAGTGTTGCCTGTGATTTGTAACTGGTTGTAATCCAGAATGGCAGTAAGGTTATCCAGTTTATAGTGAGCGGCAGTTAAAGCAGCCTCCCAATTTGATCCTTCAGTAAGCTCTCCATCGCCAAGAAGGGTATATACTTTGTACTCTCTATTGTCCAATTTGGCCGCCAGCGCCATCCCTACGCTTACTGGCAGGCCATGGCCAAGAGCACCCGTATTTTGTTCAATTCCTTTGACCTTTCTGGTCGGGTGTCCCACATAATGACTTTGGTATTGACAGAGTGTTTCCAAATCAGATTCCGGGAAAAACCCGCAGTCGGCTAATACCGTGTATAGTGCCTCAACAGAATGTCCTTTGCTTTGCACATATCGGTCTCTGTTGGGGTCGTGAATATTCTCCGGATTTGTGTTTAAGATCTCATTGTACAATACGCTTATAATGTCCACACAGGATAAGCTGCCTCCTGTATGACCTGCATTGGCTTTTTTTATATAGTAAAGCAGTTTTATGCGATATTCCACTGCTTTTAATTCAAGCTGTTTAATTGTCATTATAAACTCTGATTATTTGTGTTTATAGACTTCCCAGCCCATGTAGTTTCCAAAGGCCTCTTCGAGGATGTCAGCAGTATTCGATGCATTCATGACCACATGATGTTCGTAACCATTTCGACATACATAATGCATTAATCCTTGTAGATCTGATATTTTAGCCACAGCCCGATTGCCAAAAGTTGATAGGTTGTCATTCGTCAAAGCACCTTCTCCAACATAGGTTTTCAAAACACCATTGAGATCATCGGAACTGATTCTTCCGAAGGTCAGGGGAGAGGCAGGTGTTCTCCCGTCTAAGGCACCATATGTGTTTTCTACGCCTACCGATGTTCCAATAATAGGTGCATTGCTTATCTGAATATCGGGTAAGAAGGATTTAGCCCAGTTGCCACAATGGAAAAGCACACATTTTTCATCATCATCGGCATAGTTATTATTCCAATCAACCAGTGCACTTGGTGATCCAGATGCCAGTTGCATGGCATACATAGTCAGCGTACCAGTCACATCCACTTCACAGGCACTTGGCAACATATTTTCACTCATCATGCTCATGCTGGTGCAAACATTGCATCCGTAATTTTGCTGAAGTGATGTCCAACATTGTATGGCCGTTGCATCCAATTCATTGGCCTGTATGAATTCATTGAGAACAACATCAAGTTTAGCAATTTGAACCAGGCGGTCATTTGGGGTAGACCCACTCGGAGCATATGCATTTATTTTCTCTAATTGATCTTTAACAACTTGATCATCTTTGGATAATTTATCAGCATTTCCCAATATTTCAGAAAGATCAACTGTAACAACTGTAATGCCATTTCGCTGAAGTATTTTCTCGCTGTATCTTACAGTATTAAAGCCTCCCGGTCGTGTGCCAATAGCTCCGATGCGCACATTTTTAAGCCCTTTCACCACACGACAAACGGCAACAAATTTATTTAGATCATGCTCAAATGTTCCATCCGTTGGATGACTAACATGTTTTGTTGTCAGAGAATATTTCATGCCATACTGGTACAAATTGTTGGTTACGGAGATCTTTCCACAAAATGCATCTCTGCGATTTACCACGTCCATTTTCTTAAGTTCATCAGGATATCCCTGAACCATTACAGGCACATCCAATCCGGCAAGTTTCAATGTATCGGCCACTCCTTTTTCGTCGCCAAAATTTGGCAGGACAACAAGCACACCTTCAATGCTCTCCCGATTTTGTTTAAACAGGTCAGCACATTTCCTGGCTTCCTTGTATGTTTCTACCCCGCCAAGTTTTGAATCATGCTCCGAAAGCATTATTCCTCCAATATTCAGTTTCTTAAGGAGGTTTTGGATATCATTTCGTGCTTCTGTGACTAAATGATCAGGGAAGAAATCCCGGTTTCCAAAAATAACTCCAAGTGTATTTTTCATTTCAACAGGTTTTTATGAGTTTGCCAGTATCAGTTCCGTCCCCCGTATTATTGAGCTTCCACTGAATCAAGGATCAATACCCAATCGTTTCCTTCAGCTTTGCTTCCGGGCGGGTCGAACTCCAGGATACCCTGGTTATTGAAGATCCCGATCTTCTCCATTTTCCCATTCCTTGGATTGTACCAGGAGGCCAGAACCTCCGCTCCATGAATGATCCCCATCCGGATCGACATCATACGCCCGGTATAGGTATAGACCATGGCATAGTCCATTCCCCTGGTAGCCAACAGGTAATCGTATTGCTCACCTTGCTCTTCGGCAATGATGGATTGGTCCGGGACCCTGTCGAAAAAAGGTTTGGAGAGCATCAGTGTCTTCAGGTGGATCATTTGCCGGGCGCCTGGATCGTCGATGGCATCATACCAGTATTTCCGTGCACCATAGGATACCCTTGTATCGGAGGGTTTATGCATTTGCATCACGGAATTGTGGCCATAGGTAAAACCAAACCCGCCGGCGAATACAGACCAGTAGGCGTATCGCCGTAGATCGTTGTCGTTCCACCTGGGCTGTGTCGTATCATGTAATCCTTGCGGAACGCTTTCATAGGCAGGTTCCCCGTCCAGGGAGGGCTTTGCGGGTGTCAGGTTCCAATCCTTCGTGACATACCTCCAGTTGTCCTGGCCATAGGCCATCGGGCTATCCTCCTGGTCATAACGTCTGTGTCCCGACTGGAACATATTGAAATCCAGCCACGATGCCTGGTGGAACCATGTGGATGACATGGTTCGGCCGAAGGGGTGAAAGGTGATCAAATGTTGCGGGGCAGATTGATCCAGGTTGTGGCCGATAGTGTTCCATATCGCCAATGAATCACTTCCTTTCACATCTCCCCCGTTGAGCCAGATGATGTTCCTCCTGTGGGCAAATCTGTCGGCCAGCCAGCTGGCATAACTGCCTGCTTGTTCGCAGCTGATTGCGCCCTTCCTTACCTCTGAACCCCAGACCGGGACAAGCGCCATGTAAATTCCCTTCTCCCCGGCAAGATCGATGATATAATCCACATGATCCCAGTAATCATATTCCCCCGGATCTCCGGAGGAATTTCCCGGGGAAAGTTTCGGGTGGCTAATGTCCATCTGTACCAATGCAGAATCTCCATAGGCATTGGTAACAGTAAGCTGATGCAGCAGCATCACCTGCACCACATTGAATCCTTTCTGTGCCCGATTCTCGAGGTAGTTTGCAGCCTCAAAACGGTCCAGCTTCGAGAAAAGCAGCCAGCCTGTATCTCCAAGCCAGAAGAAGGGTTCACCCCCTTCAGTCATTAAGAAATGTCCGTTATTGGAAACCTGCAGCAGGGGTGTCTTAAGCTGCGCAGGGCTGGTGATGGCCGCACCAAGGAGGAATAGGAGATAAAGGCTGTAAAAACGTAATTTTCGTTTCATACCGGAAACTGTATTTTGGATTAATCAGTGTGAGCTCATCTTTCTGCAAGTAGATTTCGGAAAGGAAGTCAGCCGCTTTCTGGCCTGTTAGAGAAAGTGTTGGAGGTTTGAATTCGCCACCGGTCATCATCACTTCAATACCGGGCTCTGAGCCGAGCAAAATAGCTATGTTCAAGGCATTGGTTATTACTGTAATGTTTTTTCTGCCCTTCAGGTTTTTTGCTATTTCAGTCGTAGTGGAACCGGAATCCAGGATAATAACGTCGCCATTGTCAATAAACTCAACGGCCTTTTTTCCGATGAGTTCCTTTTTATCCATGTTTTCTTTATTCATCAGTGACAAATTGAGTACCTGGTCCTCAACATTCTTTAGATAGGCACCCCCGTGTTCCCGGATGATCAGGTCCTCGGCTTCAAGTTTTTCCAGGTCCTGCCGGATGGTAACCTCTGATACTTTGAAGATCTTTGCCAAATCAATCACTTTCGAGGAGCCGTCTTCTATTAAAAGTTTCAGGATCTGCTCCCTGCGTTGGGTGGCCAGTAATTTCATGGGAAAATTCTATAATATTTTTGAAATTTTACGAATTATTTTGATAATTTTCACCAAATATATTGATTAAGTATGAAGTTTAAAACCTAATTGCATGAAATCCGTGGTCCAACAGGGAGCCACGGAGATGGCCCCTTTAGACTGAGCATTCACATCATAGAATTATTATATGATCATATTTCATTGATATTGTGATGTTAACGTTACGGTTTCAGGTGCTCAGTCATCTCTGAAATCATATGCTCAGTCTACTCCGGTATGAGGTGCTCACTTCGTCCGGATTCTCCATCATAGGACTGATATGCTTCTTAATCTGGGGAGGACCCAATGGAAGAGCAATTGGATTAGCACTTGTTCTTTTCGGATTTTCCGTATTGTTTATCGACCATTTTTCAGAAGAGAGGGCAGATACTTACTACCAGGAAATAATTAAGTACTCACAGTAGACCTGAAAAAAGAATTATACATATTCACGCAAGTGTAATTATTTACTCTCAGCTCTAATACATAAAGCCTCTGATATTCAGGGGCTTTATTATTTCGGTAAAGCCAATATGTGCAACTGTTGTGCAATATAGATAGAAAATATTCTATTTAAAAGTATTAAAACAACAACCTCAATGTACAATTTCCGGGACTTTCTTCAGAGAGTTAAACCGGCAAGAGTTATTATTTAAAGACAGATATTGTACTTATTGAACCAATCAGACCCCATTTTCAAGCTGGCTTATACTCTGAAAAAAGCACATTGACTTGGACTTTTAGACCAAAGAGGAAATTATTAAGCAAGAATCTTAAGCGCTCAAGTTATTAGATTTATAGTGGAAATTCAGTCTTTTAAGAAGATTTATGCTTTTTCAAACATACAATCTAATAATGCGTTAGTAAATCCAGTCGGGAATCACATCAATCTCAATTCCAAACATATATGCAAACACAAAATAATGAGCAAATGTTAATACTATTGATATAAATATATTCAACCATAAACCTGCTTTTGCCATCTGCGGGATGCTTATTTTCCCGCTTCCGTAAATAATGGCATTGGGGGGCGTGGCTACAGGCAACATGAATGCACAGCTTGCGGCTATTGCAGCCGGTAAGGTAAAAAGCATCGGGTTTTGCCCCATGCCAATAGCCATAGATGCTAAAATGGGTAAAAAAGTGGATGTTGTTGCAGTGTTGCTTGTTATTTCTGTTAAGAAGACAGTGATCAATACCACCAAAAAAATCAAAAAGATCATATGGATACCGCTAAGTCCTTTCATTG
>Ga0315546_1000458_pt1 | contig 29482 bp, 28 predicted proteins | sample SalMarSW160170MG_FD_203833 | JGI IMG/M metagenome (GOLD analysis project Ga0315546, IMG submission 203833) | Salt marsh sediment microbial communities from the Plum Island Ecosystem LTER, Massachusetts, United States - Salt Marsh Sediment SW1601-170 ...
ATCATCTCACGGGGCAAATTTCACTTGAAAATTAAGCCGTTTTTGGTATAATACCTGCTAAAAATAGAAGACAGAATACAGAAGTCAGAAGACAGAAGACGGAGGACGGAGGACAGAAGACAGCCTGTCCGGCGTAGCCTTGGCGAAGACGGAAAGACAGAGAACGGAAGGCGGAGGACAGAACTCAGAAATAACCCCTAAGGTGTAAAATCCTAAGTACTAAATCCTAAACCTGTCCTGAGCTAAGTCGAATGGACTCTAAATTCATCCCTAAGGGACAAGATATCAAATGTTCAAAAAACCCGAATTCTCAGTGCATAACGAAAAACCACAATGCAAAAATCAAGATTCAGCCGGTGGGATGGGTAACTTTCCCCCAAGGGACTTGTTTGCGCATATTGCCATTTTTGTGCAATCCAACCTTATTCGACAATTGTCGAAAGTATTCTACAAATCAGCCCTGTTTTATGCAAAACAAAGCCAATTTACGAAAAAGTCAAATGGATGTAAAGTTAATTATAACAAAGGATTATGAGAAATAAATCGAACAGGACATTTGGTGAAAACAAAGCCAATTTTAGAACAGAAGACAGATGTCAGAGAACAGAGGACAGATTATCCGGAGGAAATTATGACATGCAACCTGCAAGTGCTAAAAATTCTTGACATAAAAAAGAATAAAGAATACAGAATACTGAATTTTAAGCTCTGGATTCTGACTCCTGTCTTCTGTATTCTGATTTTTGTTCTAAGGAGTATATTGTGCGGGTAGGATTGGGCCAATTCGATGCGACGGTGGGTGATTTGGCTGGCAATGCCAACAAGATTCGCGATATCTACGCCCAGGCGCTTCGGGCTGAGGTGGATTTGTTAGCCTTTCCGGAACTGGCCATTTGCGGCTATCCCCCGGAAGATTTACTGTTCAAAAAGCACTTCTTAAAGGATAACCGTCTGGCCGTGGAGAAAATCGCTGCCGACTGCCCGGAAATAACAATAATCGTTGGTTTTGCGGATAATTTCCAGGGGGATACTTACAACTCAGCCGCGGTGCTGCAAAATGGAAAAATTACCAAAATTTACAGAAAGTGCCTGCTGCCGAATTTCAGCGTATTCGATGAGCAAAGATACTTTCGAGCCGGCAATGAGCCGGCAGTTATCAAGGTCAAGAACCTAAATATCGCGTTAACTATCTGCTTTGATATATGGGATATCAAACGGCTTAGTAATTTTCTCAAAGATGTCGGCAAAATCCATATAATTGCGAATATCTCAGCCTCTCCCTTTCATGTAGGCAAAATTAAGAAAAGAGAGGAGATAATAAGCCAATGTGCTAAAGAATTTAACTGTGCCGTTTCGTATTGCAATCTCGTCGGCGGACAGGATGAATTGGTGTTTGACGGTCGAAGCATGTTTGCCGATTCGACGGGCAAGATAATCACCAAGGCCAGGGCATTTGATGAAGACTTATTAATCGCAGATGTAGTTATATCGGGCGATAGTGCTGTGCAAGTCAAGTCGATGCAGCCCCCACCTGAGGTGCCGGAGGACATGCTTGATGAAATTTACCAGGCGCTTATACTTGGCACTAAAGATTATACCCTAAAGAACGGCTTTAAGAAAGTTATGCTCGGCGTCAGTGGCGGTATAGATTCTGCTGTTACTGCTGCTATAGCCGTTGACGCCATCGGCGCTGAGAATGTTGTCTGCGTTACAATGCCATCCAGATTCAATAGCCCTGAAACGATAAAAGATGCAAAACAATTAGCTAAAAACCTCGACACCGAGCTTCTGACCATCCCTATTGAGACTATTCTTACCCAATACCATAAAGAGTTAAAAACAGTACCCGGCTGGGATGATAAGGGTATAGCTTATGAAAATTTGCAGGCCAGGATACGCGGTATAATCCTGATGTCGCTGAGCAATCAATTCGGCTCTTTGGTTTTAACGACGGGCAATAAAAGCGAAACATCGGTCGGCTACGCCACCCTGTATGGCGATACGGCTGGCGGCTTTGCCGTAATAAAGGACGTACCCAAGACAATAATCTACAAATTAGCTGAGCACATAAATAAAATAAAGGGGAGAGAAATAATTCCCGCTGACGTAATTACCCGCCCGCCCAGTGCCGAGCTAAAACCCAATCAAAAAGACACTGATTCGCTGCCGGACTATGACTTATTAGATACAATCCTCAAGGGCTATGTCGAAGAGGATAAATCCGCCCGGCAGCTTATTGAATCAGGCCTGCCCAAAGACGTGGTATATAGCGTTATTCGGATGGTTGATAGAAATGAATACAAAAGAAGGCTGTGTCCGCCTGGGATAAAAATTACACCCAAGGCCTTCGGCAAAGACCGGAGACTGCCGATCACAAACCGCTACGGTGCCTGAACCGACAGGAAAATCAAAGTTTCACACGGTATTAGCTCAAATACTCATTGTACTGTAACCGCCGTGCCACTGACACTGACCATGAGCATTCCACCATGAGAGCCGACAGTTTCATAGTCTATGTCGATACCTACGACTGCATTCGCTCCCAATTCAGCAGCCTCCTGCTCCATTTCCTCAAGAGCGGTTTGTCTGCCCTTTCGAAATGCCTTTTCGTATGCTGCTGAGCGCCCGCCAACAATGTCGCGTATCCCTGCAAAAAAATCCTTGAAGATATTGGCGCCCAGAATGGCTTCACCTGTCACTATACCGTGATACTCCGTGATTCTCTTGCCTTCAATAGATGGAGTTGTTGACTGGATCATTTAAATGTCTCCTTGAATAGCTCCGACATTGGGCAAAAATGTAACTTGGTTAGAAATTTTTATTTCGGAGCTTCTTCCTTTTCACCTTTCATCTGGCTCAGGGCAGCCAGCCCGCCTATTGCTCCCAGATTCATAGTCTCCAACGCGGAACTGGGCACGATAATCATTGAGCCTTTTTCCTTTAGCCCCTCAAAGAGCATGTTCATGCCGCGAAGATGCATCGCTACCGGATTCGACTCGTATTGTTTAGCTGCTTGAGCAAACTTCTCAGCGATTTCAGTCTCAGCCGTTCCAAGAATAATGCGGGCCTGGCGTTCTCGCTCGGCCTGAGCCTGCTTGGACATGGCGTCTTCCAAATCCTTGGGTATTATGATGTCACGAATTTCCACGGATTGAACCGTAATGCCCCAGGGATTTGTCTTCTCATCCAGCATTTCCCGCAACCTTTTTCCCAGTTCGCCACGATGTGTCAACATGTCAGCCAGTTCATGCGTGCCGATGATATCCCGTAACGCAGTTTGAGCCGATAGAACAATGGCCAAATAATAGGCTTCCACTTCCAGGATTGCCTTTTTCGCGTCCCAGACCATCCAGAAACAAATCGCATCCACATTGACCGGAACGGTGTCTTTTGTCAGGGTCGATTCGGAAGCAAAATCGGTTGCGCGAATCCGCATATCCACGACCTGGGCGATGTTGTCGATCAGAGGTATTATGAAGAACATACCGGGGCCTTTTAATCGGCTGAACTTGCCCAGGCGCAGAACCAGCGCTCGCTCCCATTCCTTGGCAATCTTTAATCCCAACAAAGTGTAAACGCCCAGAAAGACGGTGATTAACACTGTGGGGAGATTAAAGGTAAACCAGTCATTTTGTACAAACCGGTTCACAATAAATCCCAGAAGCAATATACTTAAAGCCGCTAACAGGGCGACCAGATTAATATGAAGCTCCGGGATAACTTGACTCTCCTGGTACGTGCGAGATACTACGCTAACTATTCCGGTTTTCTTTTTCTCTGCCATTGCTAAATCTCCTTTGCAAATGATCAATAATCTCTTTTAGTGTAATGTTATATTGCTGGCCGCGGGCAACCAGCTCATCGCAGATTTGACGGACCATGCGACTTTTTTCTGCGTCTGCGATTTCAACTTCCTGGTTACTGACAAAAGTGCCTGTGCCCTGCTGAGTGTCTAAAACACCCAATATCTCTAACTCTGAATAAGCCTTGCGGACTGTGTTGGGATTAATCTCCAATTGTACCGCCAGCTCTCTAACGGTTGGAAGCTGCTGCCCAGGCAACAGCCGTTTGGAGGCAATTCCATATCGTATCTGATCAACTATTTGGCGATAAAAGGGAACACCGCTCTTAAGGTCAAGCTTGAATTCAATCATCTATGTTCTCCATGCGACTGTAAAATGAGTTATTCATCTATTATTCTATTATATTAGTATTATAGCACAATATATCTATTAGTCAAGACAAAAAAATAAATTTTTATAAAATTTTTGTTGATAACTACTTACGTTTGGGAAAAAAGAGGATTTATTATGGTATCGATAGGCAAGATTGTCCATTTACCAAAGACGGACGATGGATAATGGACGAGTCGTCTTTCGTACCCCGCCTGTGCGGGGGTCAAGCCTGTCCCCGCGAAAGCGGGGGTTTACTTTCCGGCCAGTGCTTCTGCTATAGCTGCTGCGAACTGTACTACTGCTATTGGTCCGGTGGAGGTTATTATAAGGCCATCTCGCTCGACATGATTGCCGGTATATACAGCGCCGGCCTGCTGAAGGGCGGTTCTTTCAGTAATAGAGCCGGTCACCCGGATATTGCGCAGCACACCTGCATTAGCCAGGATAGTCGGCGCAGTAGAAATCGCCGCCAGAACTTTTTCCTTGGCCGCCGCTTCACGAACGATATTCAATGCGTCCGGATTAGTAAAATATTCTCTTGCACCATCGCCGCCGATAAATACCACCGCATTGAAATCATCGATTCTCAACTGATTCATCAAAATCCCGGCCTCGGCTACCCCTCCCGTAATGCCCCTTATAACTCCCAGCCTGCTGCTGGCGATAAGAGTCTGAACGCCCGCAGCACCAAGAACTCGCATAGTTTCAAAAAGCTCCCTGTCATTAAAGTTCTCTCCACCGACAATTAAGACAGCCCTTTTTAGCATCACCCTATTCTGCACGGACGGCACAGTACCAGCCGACGGCTGAGCGCTATCAGTAGATTCCGCCGGGTAGCCTACAGAAATTATATAGAGTACCTCCATACCTCTGGGCAAGTTGCAAATCCTGACGACATTTCTTGAATCGAAATTGCTGACCGGCACAGAAGCAAGGTTTAAACTTGCAGCCTGCAACTGAATGTTTTGAGCGCTTTGTCCCGCCTGCAACAAGCTAAGCCTTCTGGCAACATTGGCAGGTCTTCCGGTAGGGTCTTTAATAGGACCTGCAATAATAATGTCGCAGCCGGCTGCCGTGACCGCTTCCGGGTTTGCAACCATTGGAGCTAGCGCAGCTCGCACATCCCTGTCGTAGGTTTGCTCCAAATTATGCCCATTGGAATTGTAAACATAAATACCACTGGGTGAGACGAAAAACAGGCTCACGGGATAAATCATCTGCGCCTGTCGTGAGACTTGTCTACCAGGAAGTGACGGCTGGGACACGGTCTGAGACAACGATTCTATCGTACCCTGGCCGGCCCAGGCCAATTGGCCAATCTGCTCAAAACTAATTTGCCGGTTGCTCAATCCAGCTGTACTGCCGGATGTAATTCGTTGCTTTACTACAGCCTCCTCAAAGCTAAGCCCGCCCTGGCTGGCCAATTTCGGCTGCGGAAGCTGAATTATCCTAAGAGGCGCACCTCTCGGCTTGCGCTGCCCCGGGCAAATACCAGCCAGGCTGGCTAAAACAATTACAACTACAGCCCATTTTGCAACCTGCCCCTCAGGGGCCTGTTGAGTGTCTGATAGCATTTTAAAAGCGGACTGCAAAATAGAAGTTTTAATTATTTTTAGACGTTTCATTTTCTTCGATCCTCCAAAACAGTATTGAAGTGATAATTACAATATATATTATACATTAAAACCAGATGTTTCCAGATAGAACTTTATTTTTCTTATGTAAGTTTGTAAACTTTGACCGGTCCTTTTAAGCAGATTTTACCTCGTGTACCGTGCCTCGTCCCCCGGTTCACGAGAAAAGAGAGGTGAGGGGCGAGGGACGAAAATCTCGATGCCTGTATCGCGTCAACAAAAGCTAATTATAATCTTATTAGTGTTTTACTGGCCTACGCTTTTTATTCTGGCCCACATGCCCATTCCACAGCTGGTTCGCGAAGCCGATGTGTCCGACAAAGGCATTCACTTTCTGGCTTATCTGATCCTGACTTTTTTGCTCTGGTTTGCAATCAATCCGAATAAAAAGGTAAATTGGCGCAAAGCCGGCGCCTGGTGGATACTTCTCGTGGTAGTATTATACGGCGTTTTGGATGAGGTGCTTCAGGGCTTTGTGCGAGGACGCAGTTGTGATATTAGAGACTTCTACGTGGATTTGATCGGTACTCTGTTGGGTTTAATTATGCTTTCAATATTTACTTTTTGGCCTGCTTGTCTCATTGTAACAGGAGTAACCATCTTCGGCTTAACAAATATTGCGAGGGTGAACGTTGCTGATTTTATGCCGATAGCTAATATAGCCTTTCATTTCTTCGCCTACGTATTTTTTGCTCTGCTGTGGATTCAATTCCTTCGACTCCGCTCAGGAAACGAAGCAGCTGGGGTAGCCCCAAAACTAAAATGGCTGATTGGAGCACTAATTTTGCCGATAGGATTTCTGGTAGCTGTGAAATTGGGATCGTTAATACTGGGCAGAAGTTTCACCTTATCAGGTGTAATTGCCTCTGCTGCCGGAATTGCAGCGGCTGTCGGCACGATTTACCTGACAACTCTATCTCGCTGGAGATTGGCCGGAGGCCATCCACCTGATAATTAAAAGGTTCAATTGCAGGGAGAAAAGAAGAGAAAAATAGTCGGAAAGTAGGTGGAAATATAGGATTTTTGAAGGAAATTTTTAAAATTGGAGTGGTTGGTGATACTGATAAGCATGATTTTATAGGACTTATTTGTTTTTGGCCGGGAAATGAGGGTAAAAATGAGCATTTTTTGGTGCTTTTTTGCAGGAAATTGTTAAAAAAGCGCGCGTTTTAAGCAAAAACAAGCAAAAACGAACGTGTTTTGAGCGGTTTTTTTTAACTACTACTTTTGGGGTAAATGAGCAAACGGATGGATGTTTGATACTCGTAATCAGAGGATAGAAGACGGAGGACGGAGGGCAGAGGACAGAGGACGGAAGACAGAGGTTTACCCGCCTGACTTCGGCGAGTTCAGTCGAGCCGTGGCGGGACGGAGGACAGAAGACGGAGGACGGAAGACAGAGGTTTACCCGCCTGACTTCGGCGAGTTCAGTTGAGCCGTGGCGGGACGGAGGGCAGAAGACAGAGAACAGAAGACGGAGGACGGAAGACGGACGATGGACGACATACGATATACGCAAAACGCAATACGATAAAAATACCCACTATTGGGTATGGAATAATAAATGCAATTCTTTCAACTTCAGCCGATAATATATTGTGAATGGGAAAATCCCTGCACAGAATTTGCATTAATTGATGGATTTTTGGGGGTAAAATTGGGTGAGCAACTTTGGAGAGGTAGCTTTGCTGGGTTAGTTTTTAGCATTTGGTATTTCATAGAAGAATCTGTTGTGGTTTTGGGGTAGTTTATAATTTTTGGAATTTTAACTTATGAAAATAAAAAGAATAAAAATCAAAAATTTCAGGATGTTACAAGATATCGTAATAGAACCAGAACCTGTTATGTCATTAATTATTGGAAAAAATAATAGTGGCAAAACATCTGTTTTGGATATTTTAAACATTTTTCTCAAGGACGGCGGTTTTAACTTTGACGATTTTAATATCGGCACTCATGAAAGTTTTAAGAAACTATTGGATGTAAACGAAGAAGAGATTTCAGATGTGTTAGATTCTGTGAAAATCGAACTTAAGATATATATTGAATACACCGACGAGGATACTCTAGAAAATATCCCTGATGATTTCCATCATAATCTTGACCCCCAAGACAACTTTATTGTTTTAGCATTTGAATATGGCTTACGGAAAGACAAGCTTGATGAACTGAGAAGGGCTTTTGACAAATTCATGGCGAGGCCGGATAACGCTGAAAAGACGATTATAGATTATCTTAAAAAGAACATTAAAACTTATTGTCAAATAAAAATTAGATCATTGGAATCTGGAAATGAAGGTATTTCAACAGAAATTGAAATTAAGAATGTTAGCAAAGTAATTAGATTTGAGGCCATCGGTGCTAAAAGGAGGGTGTCTGAAGATAAGAATAGTTATAACTTATCAACAATTGTATCTTCGTACTACAAGAATAATGCTAAACAAGATGCTTTTCTTGATAAGAAAGAAGAACTGGAGGCAACTCTGTCAAAAATAGATGACACCTTAACCCGTCATTACCCCACAACATTTGAAGGACTATTGAAGACACTTGAGCAGTTTGGTGTCAAAGATGAGAGCAGTTCGTCTGATATTCAGATAGTCTCAGATATATCCAGCCACAACATCATCACAAACAACAGCAAAGTTGTATATGAACAGGATGATTATCAACTGCCTGAGAGCTACAACGGCTTGGGGTACATCAATTTAATTTACATGATATTGGAAATCCATAATAAACTTGACTCATTTAAAGAAAATGATAGACAAAAGAGTGCAGATATAAATCTATTATTTCTAGAAGAACCAGAAGCACATATGCATCCTCAGATGCAGTATATATTCATGCACCATATCAAGGAAATGCTTAAAACAAAATCAAAGGAATTGGGTATAAATTTGCAGACAATAATCTCAACCCATTCTCCTCACATAGCGTCTCAGAGTGAATTTTCAGACATAAAGTATTTTGATATATCTGGCCAAAAGCCTGTAGAGGTGAAAAGCGTATCTGATTTTATAAAAGATGAAGATAAAGAGAATTTTAGGTTTCTTAAACGATATTTAACTGTACATAACTCAGAATTATTCTTTGCTAATAAGGCAATCCTAATAGAGGGTCCTACTGAAAGATTGCTTTTGCCGTACATGATGCAAAAAATAGATAAGATGAAGATAGAAATAAAAGATAATGAAACAGGAGAAACCAAAGAAATTGAAAAACCAGTCGAAAAGAAATTGCTTTCACAGAATATATCAATAATTGAGGTAGGTGGCGCATTTGCCCATAGATTTAAAAGGCTGTTAAAATTCTTAGACATCAAAACCCTCATTGTAACAGATTTAGATTCTGTAGGCGCTAATAATAAGAAGTGTAAAGTAGAGGAGGGAGTCAATACTTGTAATAAGGCCATTACAGATTATCTAGGCAACAGATCTTTGGGAGAACTTGTAAATCTATCTGCGAATGACAAGATTGTTGATGAGTTATTTAGAATTGCATATCAAATACCTGAAGAGGATGGGAGTTATTGTGCTCGGAGTTTTGAAGATTCTTGGTTGGAAATAAATAGAGAATTTATCAACTCTGAGAGTACTTCTCTAAACGACTTTCCAAATAATGTTGAAGATAGTGCAAGCTCATATGATTTGGCAAATAAAGTTGGGAAGAAACCAGAATTTGCGTTGGATATTATTTTCTCTACAAATAAAGATAATCAATGGAATACTCCAAAGTATATAAGAGAGGGGTTGAAATGGCTGGCGAACTAACACCTTTAGATCAAATTAAGGAATGCGTTAAGGCCAGGAATAATTTCCTTCTCAGTGGTGGAGCTGGCAGTGGAAAAACACACACATTGAAAGAGGCTTTGGAGTATATCTTTACTGATTCTGAGCTAAAACAAAATAGTGTCGCATGTATTACTTTTACAAATGTAGCGGCGGATGAGGTTAGGAGAAGAATCCAGAATCCAAACTTATATGTTGGTACCATCCACGAATTCTTGTGGTCTTGTATTAAACAATATCAGAAGGACCTTAAATTAAGCTTGATAGAATTGATTGAAAAAGAGAAAGAGAAAGAAAAAACAGGTATAAAGTACGAGGGCGATGAGAATCTTACCGTGGATTATTTCGCTGATAAAAGAATTGAATATAGGCAGTACAAAAAGCTAGAAGAGGGTATAGTTTCGCATAATGACGTGTTGAGATTGGCAAATTTTATGTTTGATAGATATCCGTTTTTATGCCGCATAATCAAAGACAAGTTCCCTTTTATTTTTATTGATGAGTACCAAGATACGGATAAGCGAGTAGTAGAGATCTTCTTAGAATATTTATCAGTTGATGTAGATAAAAGTGGCAACAAAACCGCCAAAAAGGTTACTGTTGGTATGTTTGGCGATGCTATGCAATCTATTTACGCTTATGGTGTTGGCAATATCAATAGTTATGTAGAAAGCGGAGTTATCAAAGAAATTCCCAAAATGGATAACTATCGATGTTCTACTGCTGTTATCAATTTGCTAAATAAGTTGCGATTTGATGACATTAAGCAAATTGCTTCTGGTGACAACAAAAATATAATCGGGTCTGCCAAGTTTTTGTACTCAAATACAGATCTCGCTTTAAGTGATGTAAAACAACATGAAGCATTTGCAAGTTGGAACTTTGAAGACTCTAAGAACACTAAGGAGTTGTATCTTACACATAGATTGATTGCAGGTAAAGCTGGCTATAGCAGGATATTTGCTGAATATGGAAATGCTGACAGGTTACTAGGAGACAACAAAGATGGGCTAATGAAACATCTGTTTAGTATTAACGAGCTTATTGACCTATATGCGAGCAAGAATTATAACGAGTTTATAAGAAAATGTGATTTTCGAATTAATAAATTAGATGACAAAAAGGTCCTAAAAGCTAATATAGAAAACTTGCTGAATGCTCAAAAGGAGAAAACTATTGGCGAGTTGATAATATTGGCTAATGATTTGGGCATATATCCCTGTGGTGATAGTCTTAGAGAGTTCATATCTGAAAACGAACCACTATACTTAAAAATATGTCAAATACCAGTTTCTGAGGCTAAAGTCTTGTACGACTATGAGCAGGATTATCTGCCTTATTCAACACAACATAATATCAAAGGGACAGAATTTCGTAATGTACTTGTAGTTTTAGATAACGGTGGATGGAATCAATATAATTTCGGAGATTTATTTGGCGAGAGGCCTGATAAACGGAGCATTATAGAGAGAACAGGGGAAATTTTTTATGTTTGCTGTTCAAGAACAATAGAAAATCTAGTTGTGTTCTTTCCAGAACCGAGTGAGACAGTCTTAAACAAGGCTAGGGAATGGTTTGGCAGGGAAAATGTCTTAACAGTTTCCTAAATAGACTGTCACGCTTTACTCGTAATTGGCGATGAGTTCGGATTTGATTCCCCTTGCCATGCAAGGGTCTAATAAAAAATATAAAATTCCTTGTGGTACAAAACATCATGAACACCTTGCGGTCTTAAAAACCCCCGGCAGTGCCGGGGGCTAACAAAAACAACAAATGCACATTATTAAAAACCCCTTGCAGTGCAAAACAACAACGACCCCTTGCATTCTTAAACAACCCCCGGCACTGCCGGGGGCTAACAATATAAAACAAAATAAAAACCCCTTGCGGTGCACAACAACAACGACCCCTTGCAGTGCAACAACAAAGAACCCCTTGTGGTGCATAACATTATAAACCCCTTGCGGTGCAAGGGGCTAACAATAACATAAAAAAACACCTTGCAATCCAAGGGGGTAACAATTAAATTTCTTGATATGGCGAGAATGATTGGTTTTATGGCGACCTGGACCACTTACGGGACATGGCTTCAAGGCAGTAAAAAGGGTTATGTTAAAAACGGAATCACCATAAAAGCGAATCCTGAATTAGAAAAATCCAACGAAGAATCACCCAAGCACGACAAAATAACTATTCCCAAAAATCTTCGCATAATAGTCAAAAACGCAATCCTCAAAGAAGCGGAAGAAATCGGCCAAAAAGTTTATGCGATAGCAGTATGTAGTAACCATGTACATATTGTTGTTGAAAGTATCGGCAAAAGATGCGGCTATTCGGTTGGCCGATTCAAAAAGTCAGCGACAAATGAACTTAGAAAATACGGTTATAATGACAAGGTGTGGACAAAAGGATTTGACAAAAGATATTGTTATAATGAGCAGGAATTAGAAAAGAAAATCAAATACGTCCAGCGACACGAAGATTAAAATTTTAGCCCTCTGCATTGCGGAGGGTCCATTTCCTTACTCAGGTCCGTATGATCTATAAGGAAGATCGATCGGATAGTCACGGATTGCTTCATCATAATCATCGAACCAGTTCGCATCGGGATTGCACTTGAAAGCCAGGAAACGGCCGCTATCCGCATCGTTAGCAGCTCGATGGTATTTGAAATAGATTTGTTTATCTGTTTTGCCGATAACTTCAATTTTGCCGCTCGAATGTGACATCACAAACCTGACGCGTTTTGCCAGGCCTGATACCAACGCTTTGGCCTGCTCTATTATCTGATAACCTTCCTCGATTGGTATCGTATAAGTCTTGTTTCCCAGAGCCGGCCGGCACTGGAAGATATAATATGGTACCACACCAATAAAGGAGAGCTTCGCAAGCAGTTCCGCCAGAGCTTCGGGCCTGTCATTGACGCCGCGTATAAGCGGGCACTGATTAGCTAAGATCGCGCCGGCCTGCTGTAGCAATCCAACCGCTTTGACCGACAAATCCGTCAGTTCGCGTGGATGAATAAAGTGGGTCATCAAATATATTCTTTTTTGGTCGGTGCTGTATTTACTTATCATCTGCAGCAAATCCGGCTGTTCAATAATTCGATTTGGATTAAAAGCCGGGACCTTTGTCCCTATTCGGATTATCTGAACATGTTCAAGCTCTCTTAGCTGTCGGATTATGTTCTCAAGATGTGACGGTTTAAGAATTAATGGGTCGCCTCCGGTCAGCAGGATGTTGGTTATCTCAGAGTGCTCTCTTATGTACTGCAGAGCTGCGGACAGGTTTCGCAGGTATTCCTGCTGAGGTTTTATGAAGACACGCTTGCGAAAACAGTACCGGCAGATACCATCGCAAACGTTACTAACTAAGAAAAGTACTGTGGAATTATATTTGTGCTCGAGCCCCGGTATGACCGTATATTCCTTTTCATCCGAAGGGTCGAGCCGACCCCACTCGTCGAGCTCCTCAAGCCGGGGGATTATGATTCTGCGTATCGGATCGTCGGGATCGTTCCAATCGATCAGTGACAAGTAGTAATCGCTGCAGCGGAAAGCGAACTTCTCGGTGACTTTCCTCAGCTCGGTTTTTTCTCTATCATCTAATTGCTCTAACTGTTCTATTTTCGTCAGGTATCTGCACGCAGGACCTGTTCTTATTTCCATAAAACTCACCCCTCCAATCTTCGTCTGCGGCGGAATATATTCTATTTACCCTCAGTTCTGGTGTATTCGGTTTTTGAGTATCTTTTCTCGTAAATGCCTTCTCTCCCTAACACTTGGCCAATCGTAGCTATCACTATCTTTATATCGGCCAAAAACGAGGCTGTTTCCACATACTTGACATCTAATTCTAATTTTTCTTCGCGGGTAAGCCGTCCTCGTCCTGATATTTGCGCAAGTCCGGTAATACCGGGTTTAACAAGGAGGCGTTTTTTTTGCCGCTGGTCCCATTCGGCTATTTGCGAAACATAGAGCGGCCGAGGCCCGACGATGCTCATCTCCCCTATTAATACGTTAAATAACTGCGGAAGTTCATCGAGTGAATGTTCCCGCAGGAATCTTCCTATCCTCGTCAGTCTTGGATCGTCTCCGGATTTCGGGCTTGGGCCGAATGGGTCAACGTCGAGTCTCATCGTTCGGAACTTATAGAAGATAAAAGGCCGGCCGTTCAAGCCGGTTCTGTCCTGCTTAAAAATCGCCGGGCCTTTGCTGGTAAGCTTGACGGCTACAAATATAACAACAAAGACCGGCAGCAGAATTACTACCGAGGGCAATGCAATAAAAATATCAACAATGCGTTTAAAAAACCTATTCACCGTTCTTTTACAACCAGGGAAACATAAGACTCAAGTTACCAATTACCAATCACCGTTTAACCAGTTAGCCGGTAATATTGTTGACGTTGGTAATCGGCGACTTGGCTTTCATACTCACGACACGTAAGTGAAAAAAAATGCAGGTATTGCTCCTCGTTTCTAAAAAACAGGAGCTTTCCTTTTAGTGCTTCAAAGCGGTACACCGGCTCGGCGTTATTTAATATCCCGATATCACACGAAACTCCCGGCGCTACTGCCTCAGCGCACCGAGAGACTATTTCATAAAGCTCCAATGTGGGCCTGCCCTCAATAAACAAAGCAAGATCAATGTCACTGCCTTGTTTTACCTGAGCATCTTTTGAGGAGCCGTGCAGCAGGGCAAAACAAATCTGGGGACACTTTTCCTTGAGTAAGGTTGCTAGTTTATTTACATCGAATATCATGCCCGGTCCACCTCATCCCGAAACTGCCTAAAACCATCAAGTTTGTTCTTAGCTATGTTGAAAACTATTACAGGATCTATTTCTTCATATTGATGAATTATAAGATTCCGGAACCGAATCATATCTGTATAAGGTTGAGCAGACTTTAACACTTGCAATTCAACTAATTTTTTTATTGCTTCTGCCGAGGTTGCTGCGGGTCCGACACCCTTGTTCGCGATAATACGTTCTGCGATGTCGATAACAACTTCCACCATAACCTGCAAAACACGCTCGGTCATTCTCTGCAGCGCCCAGTCATTCTTAAAGGCTTCGAGATTCACGTCCTTGAGCTGGTTCTGCAATTGGATTAAATATTTATCCAAAAGAGCGAATTTTCGATGAACTACAGCATTGTATTTCATAGTTCGGTCTCACACTAACTTTTTTGATGCTTTATAAATATTACCTGCTATTCTATGATTGTCAATCTGCGTTTCACCTAATCTCGCGTAAAATAGCGGAATATATTTGGTTATAAAATCTACGGTTCTTTCTGCGGTCTTTTTATTGACTCGCAGGTGCAAAGGCAAGTTCACTACTTCATTGCTGGCCTTTTCCGCTTCGCCGCACATCCCGACCTCATAGTCGTATGCCTCCATTGGAGTCTCTATCGGATGCAGGGGACATTCAAACCAGCTTCCAAGCTCGATGCCGGCATTTGCCGCCTCGGCAAGGGCTTTATTCTTCTCGGCAATCCTCACCGGGTACCGCACCATAACCGGCTGCATTATTGATGCGTCATATTGTCGAGCCGGCCAGCCACTCTCGGCCAGAAGCTCATCGTACAACTGTGTCATTTCTCTGCGGTGGGCAATGTTCTTTTCGATCTTTTTAAGCTGCCTTAAACCGCAGCGGGCCTGTACACAGCTTGCATCCTTAAAAAAATCGCAAGCCTGCTCAGGTCTGAATTCAGATGTGATTGATGAACCGAGGGCTGCTCCCTTTTTTGTAAGATATCTAAAGAGACTCTGCGCTAAAGCAGTCGTCCTGGGATAAACAAATAACCTATATACAACCAATTGCATCCAAAGCATAAAGACTTCTTTTCGCAAAGGCTTGCACATCTCTCCGGCACACAGTGACTCTATCTTTTCGGCAAGATTGTTATCGCTGGTTATCGCCATTCCACCTAAACCGGTTGTATAAGGCTTATTCCACTGAAATGAAAAATATGCAGCTTTACCGAACGTACCCGCCATTTTTCCCTTATACCTCGAACCAAGCGCTAAGCAACAATCTTCGATCACAGGGATATTATTGCACCCTGCTATATCCATAATCGCGTCCATGTCACAGGGGTAGCCGTACGTATGTTGAGCTATGATGGCTTTCGTTTTAGAGGTGATTTTCTCTCTGAGCAAATTGACGTTTATATTGAAAGTGGCCGGCTCAATATCTACATAAACCGGCTTTGCACCAAGATATTTAATCGGATTCACGTCCATTACGCAGGTATATCCCGGCACAATAACTTCGTCACCTGCTCCAATATCCATCGCCTTCAATATGGCATATAAAGCAACTCGTCCTTTCCAGAACGCAAAGGCCCGCTTGACGCCGATTACCTCGGCAAATTTCCGCTCATATTGTTCTATAAGTTTATCCACTGTATTCTTTCCTATCGTGACATTTGTATCTCTTCCGGCTTTTTTATGCCGTATCTTTTGAGGATTAAGAATCTAACGATTCCCCATAATGAGCCTAACCCATAACCAAAATGCAATATGACAAAGACCAATGGCGCCAAAGGCGCATGCCGCCAGCCTGTTTTCCTGCCTACATCGAAAGCACCTGCTGATAATCCTATACCATATAGAGCTGCCTCAAGGCACAACAAAATACAGAAAGGTCTCCATAGTAAGCCGGCAAATCCAAGCAGCAGCAAAGACAATACAAACGATAATGGAACTAATTGCCGCAACGTTGCCGGCCTTTTGTGCTTCTGTAACGTCCTGATTCGCCAAAAGCCGTATTGAAAATACTGTCTCCAGAGCTTGCACAGCGATCCCCGCGAAAAATACTTGCTCTTTATCGATTTTGACATCCAGATTTTTCCGCCGGCTAAAGTTATCCTCAGGTTAAATTCATCATCCTGATTACGCACTAACTCTTCATCAAAGTAACCGATTTTGTCAACTATCCATTTATGATGCGTGCCGAAAGCCAGTGTGTCAACCCAGCCTTCGTAATCGCCCAGCCGAAATCGCGAATTGCCTACGCCGATTGGCGACCCCATAGCCGATGCAATTACCCTCCCTGTATAGTCATTTGCCACTGTCTCGATGTAGCCGCCTGTCACCCACGCTTGCGGGTGCTCATGCAGACACTTGTTCGATTCCCTTATAAAATTCGGAGCAACCTCCGCATGACCGTCAACTCGAATAAATAAATCTCCCCTCGCTGCTCGCAATCCGATGTTCATTGCGGTAGGGACAATTCGGCGTGGATTATCTAACATTCTTATCCTGTTATCTTTTTGAGATAATTTTTCTACAATCTCTCTGGTACCATCATTACTCATCCCATCAACGACGAGTATTTCCATCTTTTCGCCCGGCCAATCCTGACTAAGGATGCTTTTCACCGCCCGCTCGATGAAGTCAACTTCGTTGCGAACCGGCATAATAATACTTACGAAAGGCAAAGTTTCATTTGCCATAATCTTTTGTTACCTGCAGTAATACTTTTTCCAGCCTGTCGGCTAATTTTGTTCGTTCAAACTCCCGCTCAGCTAATGCTCGGGCATTTTTGCCCATCTCCCGGCAAAGCTGCGGGTTGGCCGCCAGCTCCTCCAGCGCATCGGCTAAAGCCTGCGGGCGATGCGGATCAAGACATCTGCCGCAGTTGTTGCTCTGGATTGTCTCTCCCAGCCAGCCGGGGACATTTATCAGCACGGCCTTGCCGGCCGCCAGGGCATCAAACATCTTGTTCGGCGACCACGTATTTTCCTTAGCTGCTCGAAATATAACCATGCAGGCATCACACTCGGCCACGAGCTTGGCAAGCTCCGCCTTGGGAACCGACGCATTAAAAATTACATTTGTCAGTTTATATTCCTGTGCCAGCTTTTGCAGCTCAGGTTGTTTGCCTCCGTCCCCGACCAGTAAAAGTGCGATATTGTCTTTCCGCTGCTGCGCTAAGATTCGAGCAGCTTCCATGATATATTCAAGTCCGTTAGCATGTCCCATAGCACCAAAATAAACAGCATTGAATCGGCCATCCAAGCCGAGCCGTTTTCGCCAGCCCCGCCCAGCGCTGGGCGGGGCCGGTCGAAAAAGGTCCACGTCAGAAGCGTTTGGAATCACTGTCACCTGCTCATCCGGCACGCCTGTGCGTACGATTCCCTCCTTCATACCCGGTGACAAAGCTACAATGTGATTTGCCTGTCTGTAAATTTTTCTCGCCATTCGCCGCAGATGCCATATCACTAATGGATTTTTCAATCCTCCGAGGTTAATCAGTGCATCAGGCCAAAGGTCGCGGACCTCGAAGACAAATGGAACGTTAAAGTGACGTGCCAAAGCGGCGCCCGCCAGACCGATAGGTAAAGGTGTGTGCGTGGCGAAAACAACATCAGGTTTTGACAGTTTCCTGCCTACATGCGCAGCTAATCTTGCAAATTGATAAAACTTCAACATTCGTCGCCAGCCGCTCATGCCGGTGCCAAGCTGAGGGTTATTGTAGCCCGCCGAAATAGCAACTACGTTAATACCTTCGGCTTCATATTCGGCGTATTTACGGCCTTGGGGCACGGCGAATTCATCATTGGCCAAACCTGAGGTTATCATTGTCACACGGTGGCCCTTTTGCACTAAGAGCCGACCGAATTCGTATGAGCGAGTCCCCGTCGTGCCTTTTCGCGTGGCGAAATACTGATGTAAATAAAAAATGTGCATATTGAACTTACTTCTTTGTGCGAACCCAACATGAAACGTGGGATTCACTAATTATTTACTCAAACTGACTGTTTTTCAACGATGTACTGGCATAAGTGGATATTTAACAGTAACATATCGCAGTTTGTCATTCCCGCGCAAGCGGGAATCCACTGCTGCGATACGGTAAATGGATACCCGCCTTCGCGGGTATGACAGTACGAATCGGTCACTTTGAGTTATTTAGTTGTTATTATTCCGGCAGCTTCCACAAATCCGGCATTGTTTCCGAGTGACCCTTGAAAACAAACGGCCATTGATAATACCAGTCCTTGCGTGCCTCAGGCGACAAAAGAGAAGGCTCATAAGCAAAGCAACCCAAATCGGGAGCCTTATCTACGGGTCGTTTACGATTGAAAAAGTCCCTTTCCGGTGCATACTCTTTAGAGCCTTTTCCGATAGCGGGGCTACCCGCTTTCAAATAAAACACGCATTTTTGTGCATCAAGAAACAATGGGTCAAAAGACACATTATTTGGGCCGGCCATTATAAGAGCAGGCACACAAAGATTGTAGTCGATTAAAGCTTCACCTTCTTTGAAAACATTGCCGTCGAGATTTTGAACCGGATGAGCTTTATCGAAAATCCACCGTGTATTGTTTACTATAATATTATTCACAATTATCTCATTGCGAGCATTTTTAACTGCTACGCCGGCTCCATTGAAAACAATTGTATTGTTGACAATTCTATTAGAGCCGGCTCCTGGTTTCGAGTATAGGCAGATGCCCCATCTTTCGTTTCCATAGATAAGATTGTTTTCGATTTTACTATTGGCAATCTCCGGATACAGATGCAGCCCCCAGCCGGAATTAAACCTGATAATGTTATTACGGATTACTAAGCCGTCACCGTCGGCGTATATTCCGTGACTGAACTGCAGGTTCTCGCCGTTATATTCAACAATATTATTTTCAATTACTGTTCCGCGAACATCGTGAGCTTCCATGCCCTGGAGAGCGTTATTATGAATGCGGCAGTTTCTTATGACTGTAAAATCTGCATTTGATTTAATGCCGGTATACCTGGCTCCGCTGCTCTCAAAGCCATCTATGATTACCCAGTTGCACCCTTTTCTGATATAAATGTTGTGCTCCGGCGAGCCGTGTAAAACCGCCTTGTATTTATATTGGGATTTCAGAACGGTCGGCTGTTGCGGCGAACCTGCATACTCAGCAGTAACCGTTATCTGGGCCCCGATATAGTTGCCGGGCTGAAATATGAAGATGTTACCACCGCCGGCTTGCCTGAGAGCTTCCCGGATCGATGGGAAGGGGTCGCCTTCCGTACCTTTTGCTGATGGTTTACCTTTGGGAGCAATCCAATATGTTTCAGCTTGTAGATTGCAGGTAAAGCACATCAGAAGACAGAAGACAGAAATCAGAAGACAGAAATCAGAAGACATTAGAAGTCTTTTCACGGTTTTATTCCTGAATTAATTGCCGCAGTTGCGCTGCGGTCTTAGTGATATTGAAATTCTGCTCAACCTGCTGACGGGCAACACAACCGAACTGGCGGATTTTATCGAAATCGGAAAGCAAACTTTCTATGGCCCCGGCCAGAATATCAGGCTCTGCTTTATCCACAAGAAGCCCATTAACGTTGTGCTGCACAAGCTCAGGGATACCGGAAATCCGGGTTGAGACCACCGGCACCTCGCAGGCCATCGCCTCCATCATTGCTACGGGAATACCATCCATATCTCTGTCTTGTGTTATCACACAGGGCATGAAGAATAAACAAGCCTGGCTGAAAAACGGAATAAGCTGGTCGTTCGCCCTGGGACCCAACAATAGAACCTGTTTGGACAGCCCAAGCCGGTGGACCTGCTTTTCGAGATTTTCCTTTTCGGGGCCCTCCCCGATAATCTGGAACAAAAAATCTACATCTCTTTCCTTCAATTTGGCGCAGGCTGCCATGGCCTCGTCCAGACCCTTTTTACGCTCAAGCCTGGCAATGCAAACCATCCTGCCCTGTTCGGGCTGATGAGAAACGTTTCTAAATTTTTCTATATCTATGCCGCAGTGTACGACGTGACATAAATCCGCGATTGATTCGCCGCAGGTTTTTCTTAAATATTCGACATTGAATTGCGAAATAGCAGCTATAAATTTGCATTTAGACAATCGAGGTCGCAGGCTGTTTGCGCTTCTAATAAATATGTCAAAGGCATGTACCGTGCACGATACGGGTAAACCCGTCAACACTCCCAGCATAATCCCAAGACTTAAAGACCGGCTGGCAAAATGCACGTGGATGTGTTCGGCGTCGAATTTTCTACAGCGAAAAGCAAAATCGGAAAGCGTCATTAATTCATAAATAGCCTTTACAAATTCAACGGGACTATAAAAGAGCAAAGTCACTACCCAAAAACAAACCCTGCAGAAACGAAGAGGGTGAGTAAACATTTCTCGCAAGGTCATCCATATCTGAACGAGGACATTCGAGCGATAAGTAGTCCGCCGGCACCATTTAGCCATAACCTCAGACCAATCTTCGAATCGCTCGCGTTTTCGACTGGCTAATGGCAGAATTTGCCATCCGGCCTTTTCGTGCGCCTCAATTTCGTTGGTGACGAAGGACAGCTTCATGCCTGATGTGACATACGCAATCTTCATAGTTTAGCCGTCGCCGGTACGGCGATGGTCCTTCTTTGCCAGAATATGTACTGTTCTCGTTGTTAGGTCTTCTTCGGATAATTGGCGGAACCGAGCGCTAAGCTGTTCTCTGGGAAGTCCCGAACTGTCGGAACTTTTGATTTCACGGACGATTTCAAAGCCCGCACTATCCAGCAGATGCTTGTGGGTAGAATATGGCTCTCGATTTAAAAGATAGGCCCTTTTACCCTTTATTAATTTCCACGTCAAATCCGAATAGGCCCGGTGTCCGTTCCATTGTTTTGCCAGATGGTGACATCCAAAGTCGATTTGATGGCTCATAAAACCATCGCTCTTTAGCCACCTGTAAAAAGTCTGGTATGTGTGGACCAGGTCGTCCACATGTTCGAGCACCGCCTGCGAGAAAATCATATCGACGGATTCCCGCTCTACCACGCCGCTGTCATACCAGGGCACAAAATAGCGGATTTCGATGTTATCATTACTTGAAGGACTTAGATTTTTTAGCGTCTCTTTTATGGACCGGATTCTTTCAGCAGCCAGGCAAAGCCTTCGCCTCTCTTCCGTCAGAATATGGTGCGGGAACTCGTAAGATTGCAGAGATGGCTGAATTAAAGGAAATTCCTGCGGGCCTGGAATCGGCTCACATTTTATGAACAGCGCTGTTAACTCATCAAGGATGTTGTAGTTTACGGCTGAGTCTGCATATTTCACTACGTCAAACGCATAGTATTTCTGTGTCCCCGACAGCAGCGCTGCCAGGCCGATACCCAGAGAATCGCCGGGGCCGAACTCGGCAACGACTTTCGGCTGGGTACAAAGGCCGGCCTGTTGCGACAGGACAAGGTGTCTCAGCCAGATGGAATAACAATAGCGGGCGGAATTGGTCCCGCCGGTTCGATTCGGCATGACTTTTTCAAGTTCCGGGATGTATGTTAATATGCCACTTATTACGTGCTTTAGACTCATATCGGATTCGATAAGATTTCTTTATACACCTTTAATGTTTTTTTGCACACAGCCGATGCCATATAGCGTCGTCTTGCGGCCTCTTTAGCCCGTCGGCCCATTGAGCGGGCGAGATTCCGGTCAGAGAGAATTTTCAAAACAGCTTTGGCAATATCGTTTACATCGTGAGGATCAACCAGTAAACCCGTTTCGCCGTCCTCGACCATTTCCGGTACGCCGCCCACCCTGGCCCCGACCACGGGGACACCAGCAGCCATCGCTTCGGCAATTGACAGCGGCGCATTTTCCTGGAAGGAAGATACCACCAGGCAGTTCGCCTTGGATAATTCAAGCTGAACGTCAGCAATGCTGATATTTCCAAGAAAGCATACGTTGTCACTCAAATTATTTACTTCTACTTCTCGCTGGCATTGCCTCATATATGCAGGCTCGGCAGAGCCTGCGATGCGAAGCTGCGTATCCGGAAAATGCTGCCTAACAATAGTCAAAGCCTTAATCATACCAACTATGTTCTTTAAAGGCCTGACCCTGCTGCAGCAAAATATCCTGCCCGGCTCAAACTGCCAATCGACATTGAAATAGGAATCCGCAATAGGATTATTGATAAGCCAGCTCTTTCGGATATTATTCTTTTTGGGCAGAAATTGTTTGGCGTATTCACTTATCAGGATAACATACTTTTCTCTGCGGCGTCCATAATCTTCGGTCAGCTTCAAAAGCAGCCACTTAAGCCGGCGAAGAGGTCCCCATCGACTATCCCACATTGCATCTTTTTCCATAATCCCATGGATTGTGAGAACGTGTGGGCACGGACAGTTTGCCGCCAAAAAGGCGTGGTTCTGAAAATGCACAATGTCAGGATTGATTTGCCTTAAAAGGGAATTTATCTGCCGTTTGCCTGCAAAAATGTCATAAACGGCGCCAGGCAGAAAACTCCACAGTCCTTTCTTACAAACACGGAAAATATTAATGTTGTTCCACTTCTCATAAGTAGTTTTGCAGCGGCGGTCCTTAATAGCAACGACAGTTAACATCACGTCCGGATGCTTGACAAGCTCATCAACGATGTATTTAGATACACCGGCAACGCCGCCATCAATATGGCTGGCACTTTCCGGGAATAATGTCACCATGGCTATACGCATCTGAAAATCCGTTCAGTTAGAGTAATTAACTCTCCACATATTCCGGCATATCTTCTTCAAGCTCGTCCTCGGCATAAAGGTCCTCTTCCGGCGTGAAGTATGTAGCTGCCTGTTCGCTGGCCATTACAAATACCAGAAATATCCAGAAGTGTTTCTGATACAACTGTGGGACATCCAGACCCATCACCAGCAAAAACGTTAAGATCGCTCTGGCGAGCAGCTTCTCCCATCCCAGCGGAATTCGCCTGACCGTGAACATCAATACAACCATGAACAATACAAAAAGACCGGCGGCAGGTATTCCGTAGAGACCGAGAGCAAAAAAGAAGTCGTTATGCGGTATGATTCGAAGCCCGCTATATTCAAACCAGCCATAATAGCTGGTCCCTATCGGCTTTTCTGCTATACAGCCCAAAGCCTTTTTAATAGGCATCATTCTATAACCGACGGCTTCTTCTGCACGGTATACGTTCGTCAAGCGGTCGGCGACATTGGACTCCAGCCCAACACGGCTTACAATAAAGCCGGCTGAAACAGAAGCCAGCAAAATAACCACCAGTACCAGTGCCGCCAATGCCGGCCTGCGAAGTACCTGGCGCACAAACAACAGGGGGGACAACATTGTAAAGGCCAGCGCTATCAAAGCGCCGCGAGAGCCTATCTTAAGCAGCATTACCGGCAGAGCCAGCATCGAGATAAGATATACTACTCGCCATAACAGCTTTCTATCACGAGCGAATAAGTAAATAGCAGCTAAAAAAGCCAGGCAGACAAGGCTTGCCAACATATTTTCATCGATCGCCTGACCGGCAGTGGCGGCGTATCTCGCTTCAGGTGTGTCATCAACCGCTCTTATCGCCGCACCGGTCATAACCGCTAATGCAATCGTGCCCAATGTACCGAGCACATAAGCTCTCAAAGCCCAGTTGAAAGTTTTCCAGCCGTTTGTATGTAGTATCCAATATACGATAAAAGCAAGCACTAAAAGCTGAATCTGGGTGAATGTACGCCGTATTTCCAGTGTCAGATAAGGTGCGGCCAGCGACACTAAACACACCCAAATTGTATATAGAACAAGCACCCACAACGCTTTATTGTAGAGACGCAAACGGGGACGAGTCATCAACAGGTTCAAAGCAAAACTGGCCGCCACAGCTAAGCCTATGCCTCGGTCGAGACTGAAGTCCGCTGCTGCGCCGATACCCGATCCTGTTGGTAATGCTAACATCATAATACAAAGCGAAAAGGTCGGTTTAATAACCATGCCGATAAATGTGGGCACAGCAATGATTATGATGCCGGCTGTGGTGTTTTTGCCAATAAAGATCACGGCAAAGCCGATCAGGGAAATCACCACCCAAGTCGCGAGAAGCAGAACATTCATCACCGGCGGCAATTGAATATCGGATGTACGCTCCGCCTGCTCGTAAGGCCAATCACCATCATTTATTAAGTCTTCATATTCAGCGTACATAGGGAATTTTGTTCTCACAATTCATAGTTACGTAAAAATCTGCAAAAACGAGCGTACAAAAACAACTGTGAACATAAGTAAGCTGCGGCCTTGGCCGGTGACTTTCGTCCCGCAAGGAACCGAATCTTCTGTCTATGTAATCGGCGTATTTTCGGCAAATAATTTTTGAATCCGTTGCAAATATCTTGTGATACGCGTTTTGCATAGCCTCTTAGAAATACATCAGCCATCCCTTCGGCATTCCAATCCAGAAATCTCACTCCTGGCGCACCGCGAAATACACAGCTTGTAAACCAAAGAATATCAAAATATCGGCTGCCAAAAGTAGGGGTCCTTCCTATAATCGGTGCCGCTGACCAGTCTAAAATGACCAGCCGACCCGATGCTTCGTGAAGACACACATTAACACTTGCAAAATCACCGTGAATAAAAACGTTTTGATCTGTACCACCCCCGATCAGGTCGGGGGTCAAATCAGGGGCCATCCATTCAGGTGGGAGCTGGTACTTTATTTTGTCAGGCAGAACCAATTGCTCATGAATGGCCACCAGCGCTCGACCGGCTCTATTCATTAATTCGAGTACACGGGCGTCCTTATTAATCGCCAATTGCAGCAGTGTCACCAGGCCTTTCAGCCGTTCAAATTCAAGCACACCTTTGTCCCGGTCGAAGTCCAGAACGCTCGGGACATAGAACAAGCCGCTTTCTCTGCCGATTTCACCTGCCCGCACTGTCTTGGTTGCTTCGACCGCCAAAAGGGGAGCGTCACCGACCTTGCGTACGGAGTCAGCGGAAAACTCTATTAATGATTTTCTTCGAACGTCAACCGTCATCTTCTCAGCCTATTACGCCAACTGCACACGGCGATGGGACTTTCCGATAATCGAGTCAGAGACTCGAACTTGCAGCATATCTTCTCGACCGCACCGGTAACTAATTGTGGAACCGCAATCTTGGGCAGATGGAAAAAACCGGCAGGATAAAGCTCCAATATTTCCATCCCGACATCTTCAACGAGCCTGTTCATTTCATCTATAGTCATAACATTAAAAATACTTTGAGAATTTTTTTGTTGATGGAGCATGTATAGCAGTTTAATCCAGGGCGAACCGTGACTTTGGTGATTGTTAAATACAAGAAAGCCGTCCTCGGAGAGCAGTTTCGAAAGGGCCTGCATCGCTGCTGACCGCAGCGTTGGTTCTGCATTGACAAAAAACCTAAAGGCGGTAATTAAATTAAATTTTCTTCCTTCAAATACATTGTCTACGGTGATGTCGGTCTCGATAATTTCCGTTCTTTTGAGTTTCTCTCTGGCAATTCCCAGCATAGAGGCGGATACGTCAACACCCGTTGATGTTTTTACACGGTCTTCAAGAAAACTTGTTATGCGTCCCGTCCCGCAGGCGAAATCGAGCAAATGAATGTCCCTTCCCTCAAAGTATTTCCCTAAAATTTGCAGAATAATTTCCTGCTCGCGCGACCAAAGAAATCTCTCCCAGAGCCGCGTTTCATAGTGCACCTCATACTCAGCGCCTTTGCTCGGATATTTATGAGAGTCTCTGTAAGACAACATCGACAAATCGTTTCCGCTCAATTTCACTAAAACTCAGGAACCAACTGCTTATAAGAGTTAGGACCATTGCAGCAATCACCACGCCTAAGATTTCAAGCCAGCAATCCGGCGGGGCCAGGTATTTCCACACCGTAATCAAAACTACTGCCGGCAACGAACCTGATATAGCTGGACGCCAGACGCGGCTGAGAGTTTCCATTGCAGGGATTCGCATTTTACGGTTAAAATAAATCGGCAAAATTAAACCGGATACAAACACCATCGGCAGCAAATTGGACCAGGCTATACCAAGCAATCCCCAATTCAGCACCTTCACCGAAATAACAGCAACCGTCACGCAAACCAGAGCCATCGAAATCATGAAAATACCAAAAATTTTATGCTGTCCCCGGCCAACCAAAACGAGAAAATTACTGTGCTGCGCCAATTGTAAGCAATGTCCAACCGCAAGGATGGCCAGTATAACACCCATAGTGTTGATCACAGCGGGGTCCTGGATTTTTCCACCTACCCATATCGAAAGAAACTCCCTGCCCATTACTACCAAAAAACAGCCGCCGGGGATTATCATCAGCAGACTGTATTTTTGGGAAAGAAAAGATATTTCCTTGACCCGAAGATGGTCATTCCTGGCATCGAGGTCACTGACAGCCGGCTTAATAGCCGCGGTAAAGGCCTGCAGAAATTGCGAGAGCAGCAAAACTCCCGCCGCTGCTATTTCAAATCGACTTACCTGCGCCGTATCAAGAAAGATGCCGATAATCACGCTGCTTGCCTTATAGATGACAATCGCACCTGCTGCATACATAAAAGTGTTTATCCCATAACCAAGCATCTCCCGCAATAGCTTGAAATCCACGTTAGCAAAAGATAAAGATGCTACCGTCAGGAACTTCCTGACAAAAAGAGAATGTAAAATCCGCAGCAGAACCTCACTCGCTCCGAATGCAAGGCCCATTGTGACAAGGCCGTAACCTTGCAACAGCAAAGCTATCAACAACGCCGTTCGAAACAGCAGCGTAACCAGCATGGCGAGGTTAATAACGTCATAGCGCTGCAGGCCGCTCAATATTGCAGTAGCCGGCTGCAAAGGCATGACAAGAGCGAAAGAAAATCCAACCACCAGCACTAATGCCGCAGCTTTTCCAACAAGCTCCGGCTCAATGGCAAACCACGAGCCGACATTGTAGTATATCACTACGCTGGATATGGCAAGGACAATCCCGACAATCGAGAAGAAGAAAAAAGAAGTGCTGATTACTCGCCGAACTCCATCCTCATCGTTTTGTGCCAAGAAAACCGGGATGTATCTGTTGATAGAGCTATTAAGTCCCAGACTCAACATCGCCGCATAGCGAAAGACCGAACCCGCAATCAAGAACCATACGCCGCACCTGATTTCACCGAGCTGGCCGAGAAAGAACCGGATTAAGAAAAATCCGATTAGCGCATTGCTTACCAACGCCACCACGTTAAAAACGGTGTTGTGAATCAGTTTCTTGGACGTTGTAGCATATTGTTCATTCATGTTCATTTTGTGATTGGTGATTGGTAATTGGTAGCTCCCTTTTTGTGTCTTGATATTTGTAGGGTGGGGCTTGCCCCACCATTACATTACTCACGCCTGTTTTCTCTCTCAACCACCTTCCATAGAAGACCAGCAGGCACCAGCTCATAATTATCAAGTACAAACGATGGACAGTACTCCTCCCGTCGAGAAACGACATACACGGCCCGACCTTGCAGCAATTGCTCAATTGTATGCTCATTAAAACTCGGTGCATTTTTGCTGTTTATAACACCTGAAACAACCTTAACATCCGGACGCCTTCCTTTGATTTCCTGCATCAATAAAAGCGGAGCAACGGTAGTGCTGTCGGCGAAAATAATCGCGTTATTTTCTACCCCATCTAATGCTTCATCGGCAAAGCGTTCGGCTCCTCTGTAGCCGGTCTTCCACGGCTGTAAAAAATACTTATAATCATTTCGATAGGGAACATTATTCCTTGTCCCAAGATTAAGCTGCATCTTCTCCGCCCAGGCCGGCGCGACTGCATATACAGCAACAGGCAAAAAACCGAAAAGTAAAACAAGAACAGCAAAAACTTTACAATTTATCTGCTCCAGAAGGAGATAAGCTCCTAAACCTACAAAGACTGAAACCATGCAGTAAAACGGCAGGAAAAAGACGAACCTGTCAGGTACGTTATATCGAAAAGCGAAGATAAAAAACAACACAATCAGGCCAAGTAGAACATTTCTGAAGCCTTGATTCTTCGAAACATTAAAAAGCCCGAAGAAGCCTGCGAAAAACAGCAGAAAGCCGGGCGTAGGAAAATTCAGTAAAATAAACAAAAAGTTCTCTTTTATGATTTTCGCCGACAAGGAAGTATTAAGAACTGCGCCCTGCCAGCGGGCCCCAAAAGCAGCGGAAGCCAGGTTACCGGTAACATCGCCGCTTTGAATTATATTCTTGATGATCAAATACTCATAGGGCAGCGCCCCGACAATCCATAAAAGGACAATAATCGCTAAATCTCTAAGATGAATATTCTTCTTCGCAAGGAGAAAGATAAAAAACACTGCGTAACATAGAAACGGTATCAAAGCAAGATTATGAACAGCAATAGCAAGACCATTAACCAAGCCCAGCCAGTACAAATAGGCCACGCGCTCCGTCTTTACGTACTGCAGCAGCATTATCAATTCGATGGTAAATATCGCCGTCCATAAAGTATAAGTTTCAATAATGCTGACATGACACCAAAACGTATGTGAAACAGCTAAAGTTACGGCAGCCACCACTGCTGGTAAATTTCTGTCCAGCCAGAGACGCACGAGCAAAAATATATTTGCAATTGTCACTGCGCCGGCGATTGCTGAGACCAAATTAACCCTGTAAAAGAATTCGCCCAGCGGAACATATTTTGCAACGATGGCAATTATGTAAAATAGCGGATGAGAAAGAGCCAGCCCCGAGAATCCTTCGATATCGTTATGCCAGATACGGTATTGGATAAGACCGCTGTCCTGCCATAAAACCGCCGGAGCACAACTTGCTGCGTAAAGCGCAAGTGTGCAGACGAGCACACTAACATACCACCATTTTAGTTTTGGCTTTTTACTTGTCACAGGAATGTTGTCAGGAACCCACCAATTTATTGGAGATTCAATTACTTTCGATTTGCCTTGTACCACTCTATGGTGGCTTTGAGCCCTTCATTAAACGAGGTTTTAGCTTCAAAGCTGAAGTTTTTCTTGGCTTTTGAGACGTCCAGCCTGCGTCTGGGCTGGCCATCCGGCTTGGAGCTGTCCCAGCGAATCTCGCCTGTAAAGCCTGTGAGCTCAGCAATTTTCTCAAC
>Ga0315546_1000466_pt1 | contig 29315 bp, 29 predicted proteins | sample SalMarSW160170MG_FD_203833 | JGI IMG/M metagenome (GOLD analysis project Ga0315546, IMG submission 203833) | Salt marsh sediment microbial communities from the Plum Island Ecosystem LTER, Massachusetts, United States - Salt Marsh Sediment SW1601-170 ...
GAGACGCTCGCCGGCCACGCGCTCACCGAGTTCATTCTGGCCGCGGAGGCGAAGTATCGGGCGCTCGGCGGGACGTGAAGACCGAGGCCTGGACGCAGTCCCCGGCCCGATCGGCAGTTGACAGCCGTAAACCTTCGTCCTAGGATGGCGGTCATCTTCAAGGGTGAGGGGGATGGTCATGGTTCGACGTAGGGTGGTGTTGCTGTTGTCGCTCGCCGTGGCGGTGGCTGGGCTCGGCGGGTGGGCGGCGGAGGACGGCGGTCTCTCGGGGACGGTCGGAGTCGAAGCGGCCTTTCTTCCTGGATTCTCGACCGACGTCTGGCTCGATCTCGAGTGGCAAGTCGACGGGTGGAGCGTCGGGAGCCTGGCGGAGATCTCCGTCTTTCCGGCGTTCGGCGCGAGCTGGACGGGGAGCGTCGACTATTCGTTCGGCCGGTTCGGCATCGGGGGGGCGGTGGCGGTCGACGTCTATCCGTTCGCCTTCGGGGGGTTCGACCTTCACGCAGACGTCTCGCTCCTCGACGTCGCGCAGGACGGGTTCGAGCTGTCGGCCGACGCGAGTCTCCTCTCCGAGATCTATCCGGTGTTCGGAAACGTGCTCTCGCTCGATGTCGACGCCTCCTACGGGAACTTCTCCCTGTGGAGCAGCTTCGATCTCACCGTCCCGGCCTTCGGGGCGAGCGTGCTGATCGGCGGCGAAGTCCGCGTCTTCGACCTGGATCTGGACGGCGGGTCGCTGACGGCGGACCTCGGCGCCTCCACGGTCGTCGTGCCGGCGCTCGACGCGCAGCTGTGGTTTGACGCGGAGCTCGATCTCGGGGGCGTCGTCGTTACGTCGGCGACCGACTTCGCGTTGACCCCGTTCGGGCTGACCGAACAGCGGTTTGAGGTCGAGATCGGATTCGACGGATTCTCGATCTACGCGTGGGGGAGCTTCACCGGAGCCGGGGACCTGTCCGCCGGAGTCGGCGCCACCTACGACTTCCCGTAGCCTCGAGGCGGGGCCCGGCGCGTCTCAGGCCGCGCCGTCGCGCCGTTGGACGCGAGGCACGACGGCGCGGGTTCCGTTGGCGCCACGAACGATCTCGAACTCCATCGCGTAGGCGGCGCGGAGGCTCTCCTCGGTGATCGCGTCCTCGGGGGCACCGCGGACGATCGAGACCCCGTCGGCGAGGAAGACGACCTCGTCGGCGTACAGCAGGGCGTTGTTCGGGCGGTGCGAGGTGACGACGAACGAGAACCCTTCGTCGGTGAGCTGCCGAACGACGGTGAGGACGCCGTGCTGATGCTGGGGGTCGAGGTGAGCCGCCGGTTCGTCCATCAACAGGCAGCTGGCCCCCTGAGCGAGGCCGCGGGCGATCAGGACGAGCTGTCGCTCTCCGCCGCTGATCCCGGTGTACGGCCGATCCCGAAGGGAGGCGGCGCCGACCGTGTCGAGCGCCCGGTCGACGGCCTTTAGATCTTCCTTCCCGGGCCGGGCGAACAGGCCGAGATGCGGGGCGCGCCCCATCAGAACGGCCTGCCCGACGGTGTAGGAGAAGACCGGCTCGTGGAGCTGGGGGACGACGCCGATCCAGCGGGCCCGATCGCGGACGCTCAGATCCGCCAGCCGGATGCCGTCGATGGTGACCCGGCCCGATCTCGGGGTACGGATTCCGCTGAGGCAATCGAGGAGCGTCGTCTTCCCCGACCCGTTCGCCCCGAGGACGAACAGGGACCGTCCCGCATCGATCGAGAGCGAGACGTCGTGGAGGACGTCGTCCCCCGGGCGGTAGGCGTAGCGGATCTTCTCGGCGACGAGCCTCATCGCGCTTCCCCCCTCGCCCGAAGGAACCGAAGGAACAGGAGGAAGAAGGCCGGGACGCCGATCAGCCCGGTGAGGATCCCGAGCGGGATCTCGCTCGGGAGGGCCGTCCGCGCGATCGTGTCGAGGACGAGGAGCGTCGCCGCGCCGATCGCGGCCGAGGCGGGGATCAGCCCCTTCTGGTCCGGCCCGACCCACGCGCGGGCGACGTGCGGAACGACGAGCCCGACCCACCCGATCATCCCGCCGACCGCGACGGACGCGGCGACCATCACCGTCCCGACGACGATCACGGTAAACCGGAGCGGTCGGACCCGCACGCCGAGCGCCGTCGCCTCGGCGTCGGAGAGGGATAGGAGGTTCAGACGCCATCGGATCAGGAAGAAGAAGGCGATCCCGAGGCCGGTGACGACGAACAGCGGCGGGAGGATCGCCCACCGGCTTCCGCTCAGTCCGCCGAGGAGCCAGTACGTGATCGCCGGGAGGTTGCCGAGCGGATCGGCGACGTACTTGATCAGCCCGAGAAGGGCGTTGAACAGCGCGCTGATCAGGATCCCCCCGATGACGATCACCAGGGTCGACGATCCGAACCGCCAGCCGACCAGGACCACGAGGCCGACCGCGATCAGCGCGAACGCGAACGCCGAGCCCTGAACCGCCGCGGCCCCGGCGGAGAGGAGGAGCGCGAGCGCTGCGCCGAACGCGGCCCCGGAACTGACCCCGAGGATCCGCGAGTCGACGAGCGGGTTGCGGAACAGCCCCTGGAACGCCGCGCCGCAGACGGCGAGGTTCGCGCCGACGCACGCGGCGGCGAGCGCGCGCGGCAGACGGACCCGGAGGATCAACGAGCGGAGCACGTCCGACGCCCCGCCGAGCCCGAAAAGGGCGTTGAACACTTCGCCCGGCCGCACGCCGTACCGTCCGACCAAGAGCGCAACGAGAAAGAAAGCCGGCGGAACGAGGAGCAGGATCCAGGCCGTCCGCCGACGCGTCGTCATGGGACCGTCAGGTGATCGAGCTCCGCCTCGGTCAGCTCGTAGCCGTAGTAGAAGGCGTAGAACCGGTCGACCTCGGTCCTGAGATCGAGCCGGATGCGGTCCGGATAGAAGAGGCTTGCCATCCACGCGACGCCGAGGAGGGATTCCGGGACGGGCGTGTCCATCGGAGCGATCCCCCGCGGCATCCGGTGAACCCGGCCGTCTCGCACGGCGCGGATCGCCGCCCAGTCAGGATCTTCGAGGACGTCCGCCGGCTGCACCGGTCCGTAGGGGGGAATCAGGATGACGTCGGGGTCCCAGAGAAGGACCTGCTCGAGGTTGACCTCGTTCCAGTACCCGGCCAGCTCGCGTGTCACGGAGATCCCACCGGCCGCTTCGATCAGACACGTCTGGTACATGTCCCCGCTGGCGACCTGCAGCCGATCGGTCCCGAGGAAGAGGACGCGGACGCGCTCCTCCGGAGCGAGGCTCTCGACGTCCTCGGTGACGGCCGAAAGGACGCGGTCGTAGTCGTTGAGGAAGACGTTCGCCCGTTCGAGCGCCTCGGGTCCGAGGGCCCGACCGGTCAGCTCGACGGCCTCCGCGAGCGCCTCGGGGGTCTCGACGAGGTACTGGATCACCGGAACGCCGAGATCGGCCATCTGTTCGGCGAACGCGGCGTGCCGCGAGCCGTCGACGAGAATCAGCTGCGCGTCCCTGGCGACCATCTCCTCGACGTTCGGATCGCCGAACGAGAGGATCTCCTCCAGCCGCGGTTCGAGCCGGAACATCGCCTCCGTGGCGTTCGCGATCCCCTTCACGCCGATGTACCACGCCATGACCAGTCGGTCGGCCGCTCCGAGCGTGTAGACGTAGAACGTTCCCGCTCCGTAGACGGAGGCCAGACGCTCGACTGGCTGGGAAATCCGCACCGTCGCCCCGGTCTGATCGACGACCTCGATCGCGTCCTCGGCGAAGCCGGCCCACGCCGCGGCGACGACGGCAACAACACAGATCGACCAGTGGATCGCCCTTCTCATTCCCTCTCCTTTCCTTCGAGAAGCTTCAGCTTATTCTCCACCAACCAGCGGATCGTCCCCTCGACCCGGCTTCTCCGGTACGAGGCGGCGAGCTCGCCGAGCCCGACGTCGTCGGTCTCGAGACACGGCCGCGCGCTCATGTGCTCCCCCAACTCCCGCAGAACCTCGATCTGTCCCGCGACGAACTCGTCGAGCCGATCCGGCGCGAGCCGTCGGAGGAAGTAGACCTTCGCCAGGAACTCAACGCGGATCTGCCGGACGTGCCGGACCGGCGAAGCCGCCCAGTTCCAGAAGGCGCTTTCCCCCGTTCGCGTGATCCGGTAGACGTTGCGCGCCGGGCCGGCGGAGCCGGACTCGACGGCGCGCTCGACCCAACCCTCCTCCTCCAGGCGATGCAGGACCTGGTACAGCTGGCTGGACGCGATCCGCCAGAAGGAACCGAGTCCTCGGACCAGGCGATCGCGAAGCTCGTAGCCGTGTGCCGGCGCCTCGACGAGGAAGCCGAGGACGGCGTGCTCGACGGCCAGACCGCGGGAGCGCCGCGTGTATTCCATGATGGAATAGTCTACCGCGAACCGCCGCGCGCGACCACCGCAGCGTGCTGGCAGCCGCAGGGACGAAAGCGGACGGCGGACAACGAAACGCTCCTGCGGTACGCGGCCGACGGGTGCCCGGCGGAGGCGATCGTCATCGAGGAGCAGGTGGGCTCAGCTCGACGATCCGGGCCTCGATGCCGGTTCCGAGTTCCAAGAGGGCGAACGTCGACCGCCCGTGGGTCGGAGCGACAGCCCCCGGGTTGACGAACAGCCGGTCGTTCCATCGCGTGACGACCGGCGCGTGGAAGTGCCCGAAGACGATGACCTCGGCGTCGGGTAGCTGCTTCGCCATCGCGCGATAGAACAGCTCCATCTCCGGCGCGTCGTAGCCGAGGCCGATGTACCGATCCTGCAGCGCGTGGGGCTGATGGCCGTGCTTCAGGCCGATCGACCGCCCGGTGAGGTCGAGCGTGACCCGATCGGGAAGCCGGCGCGCGACCTCCGGAGGGTCCATGTTCCCGGCGACGGCGGTCGTCGGGGCGATCTCGCGCAGCGTCTCGAGGACGGCCTGCCGCACCAGATCGCCGGCGTGGAGGATCGCGTCGACCCCTTCGAGCCGCGCGAGGAGCGTCTCGGGCAGACGCGGGATCGACGTCGGGACGTGCGTGTCGGCGACCAGCCCGATCTTCAAGACGTCGTCTCCTCTCCGGTTCGTCTTCCGCTGCGAACGGTCGCCTCGTGATCCACGCCTAGAGGAACAACAGGATCGCGACGGTCAGGACGACGACGAGCAGGATCGCGACCGTCGTGATCGGAAACGGGTCCCTCTCCAGCCGCGACAGCGGGGACGGGCAGCCGTCGAAGACGCACGACCGGACGGCGGCGCGCAGCTGTAGCTCCTTGTCGCGGCCGACGCCGACGATGGCCCGGTCTCCGACGAAGATGACCGGGAACTTCGACGGGAAGATCCCGTACTCCGCCGACAGGGACCACATCAGATCGGCCGCCCCGGGCTCCGCCTCTTCGACGCAGGCGACGTAGATCTCCGGGTAGAGCGACAGGAGCTCGTCGAGCACTTCTTCCATGTGGCGGCAGTCGTTGCATTCCTCGCTGTAGAAGACGAGGACGTCGGGCTGCTCCTCGGCGGCGGCGAGGCCGAACGAAGCGGCGAGCCCGATCGCAACGCTTACCCAGACGGCCGCCCTCCGCCTTCGATCGCTCATCGGCTCACCTTGGGCAATCATGCCGCACGGGCCCCGGCGCGACAACCGTTACGCCCGAGGTGCGCGGTCGATCGGTCGCCGGCGGTGCTGCGCGAGGAGCCGCCGTAGCTCCGGGAGCGCCTCTTCGGCCGCCCGCTCGCCGGCCTCGATCCCCTCTCTCGCCTGCAGGTAGCTCATGATCGAGAGAGAGAGGTCGGGTCGGATGAGGAGATCGGGCGGATGGGCCGTCAGCTTCTGCCGGAGGATCTCCTGGACGAGGATCGAGATCGACTGGTTGAGAATGGAGTACAGACCGGGGAGCGGCCGCTCCGACCGCTCGGGGAAGAGCGACTCGAGAAGCTCGGTCAGGCTGTTCGGGATCCACGTCTGGTGGGTGAGCCCGTCGCGGAGCTGGTCGCCGATCCGATCCCAGACGTTCCGCCCCCGCTGCGTCGTCGGCACCGGCCGCGGCGTGATGTCGACGGCGATTACGAAGTCGGCTCCGAGCTCGCGGCACGTTCGAACCGGGACGGGGTCGACGAGTCCGCCGTCGATCAACAGCCGGTCGTCGCTTCGAACCGGCTGGAAGATGCCGGGGATCGCGGTCGAGGCGCGGACGGCGTCGACGAGCGGCCCTTCCTTCAGGACGACCGTCTCGCCGGTGTCGATGTCGCACGCGACGGCGGCGTACGGAATCGGAAGGTCCTCGATCGACACCTCTCCGAGGACGTCGGTGAGGATCTTCTTCAGCTCGCTTCCCGAGCTGAGACCGGCGCGGGGGAACGTGGGCAGGAAGCTTCGGAACAGCCGATGGGCGTCGGTGACGAGCCACTCTCGCTCGACCTGCTCGACCGGGAGCCCGACGGCGTGCGCCGCCCCGACCAGCGCCCCGATGCTCGAACCGGAGACGACGGAGATGGGGATCCCCTCGCGATCGAGGATGTTCAGCACGCCGGTGTGCGCCGAGCCTCGCGCTCCTCCGGAGCCGAGGGCGATGCCGATCTTCAGGTCGCTGCCGGAGGCATCATGTCGCATGCGACGATCGTATCGAATTGACCGTTGCAGAAGAAACCCTCCGATTCGGCGTGACCCTCTGGCGTCGGACGGTCAGTCGTCGACCCGCTGGATCCGGAAGGTGACCGGTCTCAGACCGTCGCTGCAGGTGGATCGAAAGGGACGGCTGTTGATGATGGATTGCGAAATCGCAGCGGATCTTGGACGCTCTGGGCGTCCATCCCGGGCGGCGATGGGCGGGAGGAGCGGAGACGACATGACGAAGGCGACCGAGCCGGGTTCCGACGCACGTGTAACCCTGCGTGAACTCACGGGCGAGACCGTGACCGCGATCTGCAAGCTGAGCGACACGCTGCCCGAGGAGCAGACGAGGATGGTCGCGCCGAACGCGGTGTCGATCGCCCAGGCGCACTTCGCCGAGCACGCCTGGTTTCGAGCGATCTACGCCGATGAGACGCCGGTCGGCTTCGTCATGCTGTGGGACGATCCGGAGAAGGCCGACTACTTCCTGTGGCGCCTGATGATCGCCGCGCCGTACCAGCGGAGCGGGTACGGACGTCGGGCGATCGAGCGGCTCGTCGAGTACGTCAAGACACGACCGAACGCGACCGAGCTGAAAGCGAGCTACGTCCCGATCGACGGCGGTCCCGCGGACTTCTACCACCGGCTCGGCTTCGAGGAGACCGGTGAGGTCGTGCACGGCGAGCGCGTCGTTCGTCTGCCGCTGACGTAGCGTCCGCGGCGCCTACCCGCGGAGGATGAAGGCGAGGGCCCGGAGCGCTTCGAAGAAGCCGTCGGTCTCGTATCGAACGGTCGTCGGTCCGGCGAGAACGGCGCCGGGGTAGAACGAGCCGGCGTACGCGTCCGCGTGGCGGCGGAAGGCGATCTCGAGTGAGAACTGGTCCGGCAGATCGAGCCGAAGCGCCGACCGGTCCCCGGCGACTGCCGTCTCGGCCGCCTCGCGGATCCGCTCGCAGGCGAGCTCGGGGTGGATCGAGATGGTCGACGCGCCGACGCCGCGTTTCACCGGAACGGTCGTGATCCCAGGGACGAGCTCCTCGGCCTCGGCGCAGATCCCCTCGTCACCGGAGACCAGGACGACAGGGACGTCGTAGGTTGCGGCGGCGTACGCGGCGAACGCGAATTCCGAAACGGGCCGCCCGTTCATCCGGATCTCGATGCACCGACCGGTGAACGTATGCTCGAGCGGACTCGCTCCCGCGCCCGCCCGGGCGTGGTAGCCGATCAGCATCGCGGCGTCGAAGCTGGCGTCGATCTCCTGCATCATCGACAGCGGGTGCCCGCTCCAGCCGCGAATCAGTCGGACGCCCTTCGGAAGCGAGCTCGCGATGAGATTCACCGCCCGATCGTGAGCGTCCTTGACCCAGACCTCCTCGGCGCTGGCCGCGAGCGCGCCTTCGCACGCCGCGGCGACCTCGGCGGTCATCTGCCGCCGCGCCGGCTCGAATCCGGCCTTCTGGAGATCCGTCTCGTCCCACGTCGTGACCCCGGTGATCCCTTCGATGTCCGCGCTGACATACACCTTCATCGTTCGTCTCCTTCCGCGATGGTTCGGACGTCCCCGACGGCGATTCCGGAAGCGCCTCGAGAGTACGGACTGCGCAGGGCGACGTCCAGATCCAGCGTTTATACAGCGTAGTATGTCCGATTGCCCGTCTGGCGAAGGCGTCTAGGGGGGGCGAGGCCGCCTCCTCCGGTGCGATCAGGAACAGACCACCGCAGAAGGAGACGGCCTCGGATCGAACGGACAGGCCCCGAGTCTCGATTCTGGGGAGCAACCGCTCGGCGACCCAGTAGGTCTCCTCGTCGTCCCATGTCGGGCGTCCGTCACCGATTCATCGTACGAGGCCGCCCATCGGTCGAACAGGCCGACGCGATTCTCCCGGTTCATGCCGGCGCGTCCTCGGCGAGCGCTCCCCGCTCCCGCAGCAGGGCGGTCACGCGGTCGATCGGGAGCGCCTCGACCGTCCTTCCGTCCCGGCCGGACATCGTCGTAGCGGCGAAGAGCGAATGGTAGATCGCCTCCTCGGTCGCCTCGATCACCGCCTCGAACAACGGGGAGACGCGCTCGTTCGGCAGCTCGCGCGCGGTCGCTTTCCCGGCTCGAAGCTCCGCGGTCCGCCGGACCGACTCGGCGGTCGAGAACGCGATCGCGTAGTCCCCCGATCCGTTGGCGAACGACGCGCCGGTTCGCGCCAGCCCGGCGAACGCCCGCCGCGCCAGCCGCGTCAGGTTCCGATCGGAGAGCGGCGCGTCGGTGGCGGCGACGATCATGATCGAGCCGGCGTCGTCCGTGATGTCGCGCTGCTTCTCGCCGGACTGCCGTCCGAGAAGCCGGCCGACCGGTACACCGAGGACGCGGAGGCTCCCGGGGAAGTTCGACTGGACCAGAACGCCGATTGTGTGTCCGCCGAGCTCCTTGGGAAGGACGCGGGAGCTCGTCCCGATGCCCGCCTTCCATCCCATCGCCACGGTCCCGGTCCCGGCGCCGACGCACCCTTCCTCGACCGGGCCGGGTGCGGCGATCTCGATCGCGCGGAGGATTCGCTCGACGGTCAGGGGCCGCTTCTCGATCGCGTTCAGCTTTTCGTCGTTCGTCTCGCCGACGACCGGGTTGATCGAAACGGCCTTCCCGTTCTCCGGCCGGGAGAGCGTCCAGTCGAGGATCGCCTCGGCGGCGCGCGGAACGGCGAGCGTGTTCGTCAGGACGATCGGCGTCTCGATCTCGCCGAGCTCGACGATCTGCGTCGCCCCGGTCATCTTTCCGTGGCCGTTGGCGACGGAGATCCCGGCGGGAACCCGGTCCTGCAGCAGGTTGCCGCCGTGCGGGAGGATCGCCGTCGCGCCGGTCCGGACGTCGTCGCCCTCGATGAGGGTGACCTGGCCGACGCGGACGTCGGCGACGTCGGTGATCGCGGTTCGTCGTCCCGGGGGAAAGGCGAAGGAAGGCGCCATCGTCTCTCTCAGCCTCGTCCGCCGCTCGTCGGCGGCTCGTCGCTTGCGCATCGCTCTCCTTCGGGCCGCGGTCCTGCGCGTCGATTGTACCGATCCGCGGAGGACGGTTCGCGTTCGACGGCGCGGCCCCGTCCTCGACCTAGTCGCGCCCGGACCGCCGGTCAGAACTCCTCGAGCGACGCAGAGGCGACGGTCTCGTTGTCCTCGGCGAACGAGAACTCCGCCCGGATTCGTTTGCCGGCGAGCACGCGCGGGAGCCAGTGTCGATCGTCGTCCCACATCCGGTCGAACGGGATCCCGTCGATCGGGAACCAGGCCGGCGCCATCTCGGCGCTCTCGCGGATCTCGCCGTCCCAATCGTTCGTCACGAAGAGGTGCACGTGGTGATCGAACGCCGGCTCGAACGGGAAGACGAACGTGACCGAACCGGCCGACCGGAGCGTGTCGGGCGAGACGAGGACCCCCGCCTCCTCGGCGACCTCGCGGACGATCGTTCGGACCGGCGTTTCGCCGGGCCGGACCTTCCCGCCGAACCCGTTCAGCTTCCCCTTCCCGAAGCCGCGCTTCTTCCACCCGAGGAGGATCCGCGTCGGGGGTTGCCCGTCGAGGAGGAAGCAGAGCGTCGCTTCGATCATGGCGGCGTTGTCATCCCCCTCTCGAGGGGATGGTACGGGGATCGAGCGAACCGCGCACGCTTGGCTGCACGGCGGAAAGCGGTCGCATAGAATGGGGCGGGAGGCTCGGAGATGGCAAGAGGAAGGAAGCGGGATCGGCACGATCTCCTCGTTCGCGGCGGCCGGGTCGTCAGCGGGCGAGACGTGTTCGACGCCGACGTAGCGGTCTCCGGGGGGACCGTCGCAGCGATCGGCCCCGATCTGGACGTCCGCGCCGAGCGGACGATCGACGCGTCCGACCGCTACGTCCTCCCGGGGATCCTCGACGTCCACACGCATCCGGTCTACCTCGACGACATGGAAGGATTGTCGGTGACCGCCGCTCACGGCGGGGTGACGACGCTCGTCCACTACGCGTATGCTAAGCCGGGATCCGGTCTGCTGGAGACGATCCGGCGGTTCCGCGAGGACGGCGAGTCCGGGTCGGTCCTCGACTTCGCGCTCCACGGCGGGCTGTTCGACCCGAAGAGCCAGTCCCACGAGATTCCCGACGCGATCGGCGAGGGCGTGACGTCGTTCAAGATGTTCATGACCTACGCCAAGCTCGGCTGGATGACCGACGACTACCAACTGATGCGGACCCTCGACATCATCGCCCGCGCCGGCGGGCTGGGGATGGTGCACGCGGAAAACGGCCTCGCCACCGACTACCTTCAGGACAGGGTCCTCGAGGAGGGACGCGATCCGAGGGCCGCGTTCGTCGAGACGCGGCCGGCAGTCCTCGAGGCCGAGGCGATCCACCGGGCGATCGCGATCGCCCGCGTCGCCGACTGCCCGCTGTACGTCCCGCACATGACAGCGGCGCTCGGGATCGAAGAGGTCGCGCGGGCGCGAGCGGCCGGCCGGCGGGTGTACGCCGAGACGTGCCCGCAGTACCTGACGCTGACCGACGACGATCTCCTCCGCCTCGGGCCGCTGTTGAAGATCGGGCCGCCGCTCCGCGACGAAGCGGACCGGCTGGCGCTGTGGACGGCGCTCTCCGACGGCGTCCTCGACACGGTCGCCAGCGACCACGCGCCGAAGGAGAAGCGGATCGACGACGACTTCGCCGCCGCGCCGTACGGCTCGCCGCAGGCGGAGACGATGCTGCCGTTGGTGTTCGACGAGGGGGTACGGGCCGAGCGGATCACGTGGCCGCGGTTGGTGCGACTGATGTGCGAGAACCCGGCCCGGATCTTCGGGCTGTACCCGAAGAAAGGGGTTCTCCAGCCGGGGAGCGACGCCGACCTCGTGATCTTCGACCCGAAGGCGGAGTGGACGATCCGGCGGGACGACCTCCATTCGCGGGCGCCGTACACCGCGTACGAGGGAAGGCCGTGCGTGGGGAAAGCGATCACGTCGATCCAGCGCGGAGAGGTCGTCTTGGAGGACGGCCGGCTCGTCGCGCGGCCCGGACGCGGACGCTTCCACCGCACGGCCGCCGGGCGCGCGGACGTGGGCGATCTTTCGTAGAGGACGGACTCGGCGTATCGAGAGGAGGAGGCGTGATGGAGAGGCTTTCGAGCAAGGACGTGCTCCGAGCGGACCAGTTCTCCGTGGCGGAGATCGACCGGATCTTCGAGGCGGCACGACGGTACGAAGCGGCGCTCGAGGCCGGGGAGATCCTCGACGAGCTGCGGGGGAAGGTCCTCGCGGCGCTCTTCTTCGAGCCAAGCACGCGGACGCGGCTTTCGTTCGAGGCGGCGATGCTCCGCCTCGGAGGACGCGTCGTCACCGTCGCCGAGGCGAAGTCGAGCTCGGCGGCGAAAGGGGAGTCGCTCCACGACACGATCAAGACGGTCGCCGGGTACGCCGACGTGATCGTCCTCCGCCATCCCCGAATCGGCGCGGCGGAGGAGGCGGCGCGGGCGACGGACGTGCCGATCCTCAACGCCGGCGACGGCGCGGGGCAGCATCCGACGCAGGCGCTGCTCGACCTGTACACCCTCGTCAAGGAACAGGGAAGGGTCGCCGGGCTGACGATCGCTCTCGTCGGGGACCTGAAGAACGGGCGGACGGTCCACTCCCTCGCCGACCTCCTCGCCAACTACGATGTCGGGTTCGTCTTCGTCGCGCCCGAGGCGCTCCGGATGCCCCGCGAGATCGTCGAGCGGCTCCGCTCGAAGGGGATCGAGGTCCGTGAGACGGCGTCGCTGGCCGACGCGATCCCGACCTGCGACGTGCTGTACATGACGAGGATCCAGCGCGAGCGGTTCGACGATCCGGCCGAGTACGACCGGCTGAAGGACGCGTACGTCCTGAAGCGCGACATGCTCGCGGCCGCGCGCGATTCGATCACGATCATGCACCCGCTTCCGCGGGTGAACGAGATCGCGACCGACGTCGACGACCATCCGGGTGCGGCGTACTTCCGGCAGGCGGCGAACGGCGTCCCGGTCCGGATGGCGCTGCTGGTGATGGTGGCCCGGTAGGACGGCGCGCGGTCTACCATCTCACGACGCGAGTCGATATGATCAGCCCGGCATTCGGAAGGGAGCGTCCGTGGAGATCGGCGAACTGAAGCGAAAGGCGAACGGGCTGCGCGGCGACGTCCTGCGGATCGTCACCAATGCCAACTCCGGCCATCCGGGCGGGGCGTTGGGGATGGCCGACCTGCTGACCGTGCTCTATTACAAGTACCTCCGCCACGATCCGAGTCGACCGGATTGGGAGGATCGCGACCGCTTCGTCCTCTCGAACGGCCACACCTGCCCGATCCTCTACGCGATCCTCGCCGATCGTGGCTACTTCCCGCGAGAGGAGCTGTGGCGGTTCCGGAAGCTCGGGGCGATGCTCCAGGGGCACCCTTCGACGGCGTGGAAGGTGCCCGGCGTCGAGATCTCGGCCGGCTCGCTCGGGAACGGCCTCTCGGTCGCCCTGGGGATGGCGCTCGGGGCGAGGCTCGCCGCCCGCGACGGGCGCGTCTACTGCTTCGTCTCCGACGCCGAGCTGCAGGAGGGACAGCCGTGGGAGGCGGCGACGGCCGCCGTCCACTATCGGGTCGACAACCTCTGCGCGATGGTCGACTGGAACGGCTGCCAGATCGACGGGCGCACGCGCGACGTGATGGACGTCGGAGACCTGGCGGCGAAGCTCCGCGCGTTCGGTTGGAACGTCCACGAGATCGACGGTCACGACTACGACGCCATCATGGCGGCGTTCACGTCGTTCCTCGCCTCGCGCGGCTCGGGGAAACCGACGGCGATCGCGGCCCACACGATCCTGGGGAAGGGCGTTTCGTTCATGGAGAACGACCCGAAGTGGCACCACGGCGCCCTCTCCGAGGCGCAGCTCGAGCAGGCGCTGGCGGAACTCGGGGCGGCCGACACCGAGCCGAGCCCCGACCCGGGCGGCCTCTTCCCGGACGTCTAGTTCTCCGCGCCCCGCTTCCGGATCAGCAGGACGTCGGACATCGCCGCGGCGTCGACGGTGACCGGATCCCCCTCGGAGATCTCGCCGGCGACGATCTTGTTGGCGAGCGGGTTCTCGACGAGCCGCTTCATCGCCCGGGCGAGCGGCCGGGCGCCGTAGTGCGGATCGTACCCGGCCTTGGCGAGGACGCGCTTCGCCTCGGCGGTCAACGTCAGTTCGATCTCCTGCTCGGCGAGCCGCTCGTTCAACTCGGCGATCTTCAGATCGACGATCCGCTCGATCGCCGCCTCGGAGAGCGGATGGAAGATGATCGTCTCGTCGATCCGGTTGAGGAACTCGGGCCGGAACAGCTTGCGGAGCTCCTCGCGGACGCGTTCGCGGATCGCGTCCTCGCCCGCGTCGGTCTGGAAGTGCTCGCTCCCGGCGTTCGAGGTCATGATCAGGATCGTGTTCCGGAAGTCGACCGTCCGGCCGTGCCCGTCGGTCAACCGCCCTTCGTCGAGCAGCTGCAGGAGCAGGTTCATCACCTGCGGGTGGGCCTTCTCGACCTCGTCGAACAGCACGACCTGGTACGGGCGTCGGCGGACCGCCTCGGTCAGCTGCCCTCCCTCCTCGTAGCCGATGTATCCGGGAGGCGACCCGATCAGCCGGGCGACGGCGTGGCGCTCCATGTACTCGGACATGTCGATTCGGAGGAGCGCGGCGTCGCTCCCGAACAGGAACGCGGCGAGCGTCTTGGCGAGCTCGGTCTTCCCGACGCCGGTCGGTCCGAGGAAGAGGAAGGTCCCGATCGGCCGCCGCGGGTCGGACAGGCCGGCGCGCGAGTGCCGGACCGCCTCGGCGACGGCGCGGACGGCCTCGTCTTGGTCGATCACGCGAGCGTGGAGCGCCTCCTCCATGCTCGCAAGGCGCGCCCGCTCCTCCTCGAGCATCCGCTCGGCCGGGATGCCGGTCCACTGGGAGACGAGGGCGGCGATCTCCGATTCGGTCACCGCGTCGCTGGTCCCGTCGACGCGCATCCGGCTGGCCGCCTCGTCGACGAGGTCGATCGCCTTGTCCGGGAGGAACCGATCGGAGAGGTAGCGCTCGGAGAGGCGCGCGGCGGCGCCGAGCGCCCCGTCGGTGATCTCGATCTTGTGGTGCTCGGTCAGCTTCTCGCGGAGCCCTTCGAGGATGGCGATCGTCTCCTCGATCGTCGGCTCGCGGACGACGATCCGCTGGAACCGCCGCTCGAACGCGGAGTCCTTCTCGATCCGCTCGCGGTACTCGTCGAGGGTCGTCGCGCCGATCACCTGAAACTTGCCGTGGGAGAGCGGCTCCTTCAGCATGTTCGAGGCGTCGATCGCCCCCTCGGCCGCACCGGCGCCGACGAGGGTGTGCAGCTCGTCGATGAACAGGATCGTCTCCCCGGCCTGGGCCTCGATCTCCCGGATCACCGCCTTCAGACGATCCTCGAACTCGCCGCGAAACTTCGACCCGGCGACCATCGACGCGATATCGAGGGCGACGATCTCCTTCCTTTGGAGCGTCTCCGCGACGTCGCCGTCGACGATCCGTTGGGCGAGCCCCTCGGCGATCGCCGTCTTCCCGACGCCGGGCTCGCCGATCAGTACCGGGTTGTTCTTCCGGCGGCGGGAGAGGATCTGCTCCATCCGGCGGATCTCCTCGTCCCGGCCGATCACCGGATCGAGCTCGCCGCGCTTCGCCATCTCGGTCAGGTTCCGGGAGTACTTCTTCAGGATCTGGTATCGGTCCTCCCCCTCGCGGTCGGTGAGTCGCTGCTCGCCGCGCACGTCACGAAGCGACGAGTAGATCGCCTCCGGCGTGATCTGGTGGCGTCCGAGGATCCGCCGGATCTGCGGGTCGGTCGTCCGGCTGATCGCGAGGAGGAGATGGTCGGTGCCGATGTAGTCGTCGTGGAGCCGGTCGGCCTCCATCTGAGCCGCCTGCACGACGCTCTCGAGGCGCGGCGTGATGTAGATCTGCCCGCCGATCTGCCCGGCGACGGACGGCTTGTCCTTGAGCAGGACGTCGAGGTCCTTGGCCAGGACGTCGAGGTTGATCCCCATCGTCTGGAGGATCTCGCGGCCGATCCCCTCCTTGGCGACGAGGACCGTCGCGATGTGCTCGACGTCGAGCTGGTTGTGCTTGTAGCGGGTGAGGAGGTCCTGCGCCTCGCGGAACAGCTCCTGCGCCCCCTCGGTCATCTTGTCGAATCGGATCATGGCTCACCTGGTTTTAGCAGTCAGATATCGAGATTGCTAATGAAGTGTACGGCGGGGCCCTCTCAATGTCAAGACGACCGACGGGAAGCGCGCTACACCCCCCGGACCCCCTTGAGGACCATGTTCACGGCCGCGTACAGGAGGACCAGGCCGAACAGCTGTCGCAGTCTCGCTTTCGGGATCCGCGAGCCGATCCGGGGACCGATCTGGGCGCCGATGACGATCCCGAGGATCAGCGGAAGGGCGAGCTCCGGGTGCAGGTTCCCCTGGACGTGGCTGAGGACGGAGCCGAAGATCGCCGTCGGGATCATGACGAACAGGCTTGTGGCGACCGCGGTGACGATGTCGAATCCGAGGAAGAGGACGAGCGACGGGACGAAGACGGTCCCCCCGCCGATCCCGAACAGCTTGGTCACCGTTCCGGCGATCAGGCCGAGAACGGCCGCGAGCAGGTAGAACCGAGCCCCCGTCGAGCGCCCTCCGGATCGCTCCGTCAGCTCCTTTGTCGACTTGTCGGCGAGCATCAGCCCCGCGGGGTACAGGAGGAAGGCGCCGAACGCGATCGTCAGCCACGCGGCGCCGACGACGTTCCCGACGAGGTACCCGACGTACACCCCGGCGATCGCGGGCACCATGAAGATCCAGCCGACCCGGAAGTCGATCGCGCGTCGACGGAAGTAGGCGATCGACGCGGACAGGCCGGTGAAGACCACCGCGGCGATGCTCGTCCCCGCCGCCTCCGGCTGGGTGAGGACGAAGCCGCCCAGAAGGAGCAGCGGCGTCATGAACACCCCGCCCCCGATGCCGAGCAGGCTCGCGAGGACCCCGATCGCGATCGCCGCGAAGAAGAGAGGGACGAACGTTCCGAATTCGATCAGCACGGAACACCTCCGGGGCCCGATGATACGGAATCGGGTCGGGTCCGGCACTCGTGGAGGCTTCGAGGTGTGGACGCGCCCCCGCCCGAGCGGTAGAGTACCTCCGAACCGACGCACACGGTAGGGGAGGGATGCGGATGGGTGCACCGATGCGGGAGGAGGCGTACGCGCTCCTGACCGAATACAACCGGAACGACCGGTTGATCAAGCACGGACTCGCCGTGGAGGCGGCGATGCGCTACATGGCGCGGAAGCTCGGCCACGACGAGGAGAAGTGGGGCGTCATCGGCCTGGTCCACGACCTCGACTACGAGCGGTATCCGGAACAGCACTGCGCGAAGACCGAGGAGATCCTTCGCGAGCGCGGCTGGCCGGAGGAGTACGTCCACGCGGTCCTGTCGCACGGCTGGGGGATCTGCACCGACGTCGAGCCGGAGCACGAGATGGAGAAGGTCCTCTACGCGATCGACGAGCTGACCGGCCTGATCGTCGCCGTCGCTCTGGTCCGGCCGTCGAAGAGCCTGGCGGACCTGAAGGCGAAGTCGGTGACCAAGAAGTGGAAGGATCGAAGCTTCGCCGCCGGCGCGGATCGCGAGGTCATCCAGAAGGGGATCGACATGCTCGGCGTCGAGCGGAGCGAGCTGATCGCCGACGTGATCGAGGGGATGAAGACCGTCGCCGCGGAGCTCGGTCTCGACGGCTCCCTCGCGTAGAAGCAAGAAAGGATCCCGTGTCGCAGAACGCGTACCGTTCGAAGCGTTGGTCGTTGGACGACCTGGTCCCCGCGGCGAGCGGACCGGAGATGGAGGCCGTCTTCGACGGGCTGGAGGAAGCGGTCGCTCGGCTCGAAGGGCGCCGGAAGGCGCTCGCTCCGTCGATGCCGGAAGGCGACTTCGCCGAGATCCTCTCTCTGGTCGAGCGCGTCGCCTACCTCACCCGGAGGTTGAGCGGGTACGCGACCCTCCGGCTCGCCGAGGAGACGAGCGAACAAGCGGCCCTCGCCTTCCGCGGACGCGTCAACGAGACCGTCGCGGCGGCGAGGAACCGGACCCTCTTCTTCGAGCTGTGGTGGAAGGGGCTCGACGAGGGGAACGCGGCCCGCTTGATCGAGGCGGGCGGCGACGTCCGCTACCACCTCGAGACGCTCCGGCGGTTCGCCCCGTTTACGCTCTCCGAGCCGGAGGAGAAGGTGATCAACCTCAAGGACGTCTACGGCGCGAGGGGTCTCGAGACGCTGTACGACATGATCACCAACGGCTTCACTTTCGAGATCGAGATCGACGGCGAGGTGCGGACCGTGACCCGGACCGAGCTGATGGTGTACGCGCGCGACCCCCTCCCCGAGCGTCGCGAGGCCGCCTACCGCGCCCTGTACGAGGTGTTCGGAGAACAGGGAGGCGTCCTCGGGCAGATCTACGCGTACTTGGTCGGCAACTGGAACGCCGAGAACGTCGGCCTGCGGAAGATGCCGTCGGCGATCTCGGTCCGCAACCTCCGAAACGACCTGAGCGACGAGGTCGTCGACGCGCTCCTCGCCAGCTGCCGGAAGAACGCGGCCCTCTACCGACGCTACTTCCGTCTGAAGGCGAAGCGGCTGCATCGGGATCGCCTCCGGCGCTACGACGTCTACGCGCCGACCGGAGACGTCGAGAGGACGGTCCCGTTCGCGGAAGCGGCGGGGATCGTCCTCGACAGCATGCGAGGCTTCTCGGAGGAGATGGCGGGGCTGGCCGAACGGGTGCTCTCGGAGGATCACCTCGACTCCGAGGTCCGGCGGGGGAAGGACACCGGGGCGTTCTGCTACGGTGTCGTGCCGGACGTGACGCCGTGGGTCCTGGTCAACTGCAACGAACGGCTCGACGACGTGTCGACGCTGGCCCACGAACTCGGCCACGCTGTCCACGCCATGCTCGCGTCCGAGCACTCCGTCCTGACCTTTCGCTCCTCCCTCCCGCTGGCGGAAACGGCGTCGAACTTCGCCGAGATCCTCCTGCTGAAGCGGCAGCTGAAGACCGAGGAGGAGCCGGCCGTCCGGCGCCATCTTCTGGCCAAGTTCGTCGACGACTCCTACGGCTCGATCCTCCGACAGGCGTACTTCGTCCTGTTCGAGCGGGACGCGCACCGCCTGATCGTCGACGAAGGGGCGACGGTCGATCGCCTGTGCGCCCACTACCTCGACAACCTGGCCGACCAGTTCGGCGACGCGGTCGAGGTCTCCGACGAGTTCCGCTGGGAGTGGGTCTCGATTCCGCACATCTACCAGGTCCCGTTCTACTGCTACGCCTACGCGTTCGGGCTCCTTCTCGTGCTCGCCCTCTACCGCCGGTACGAGCGGGAGGGGGAGGCGTTCGTCCCGAAGTACGTCCGGATGCTCACCCGCGGCGGCTCGCTCTCCCCGATGGAGGTCCTCGACGAGGCGGGGATCGACGTGCGCGACGAGGGGTTCTGGCAGGGCGGCTTCGACGTCATCGGGGAGATGATCGACGAGCTCGAGGCGGGGTAGGCGTCTATCCGGTCCGGATGTCGGCGACCGACGCGTTCAGGACGCGGATCAGATCGGCCGTCGCCACGCGGACGAGCGTTCCACGTGCCCCGGCGTTGATCACCAAGGACGGGCTCGCGGCGGTCCGCTCGTCGAGGATCACCGGGAGATCGTGCCGCGATCCGAGCGGGCTGATCCCGCCGACCCGGTAGCCGGTGACGCGCTCGGCGTCCCGCGGCGCGGCCGCCTCGACGTGCTTGTGCCCGGTCGCGCGGCCGAGCTTCCTCGTGCTGACGCTCGCGTTCCCGCCAACCAAAGCGAACAGGAACGTCCCGTCGTCGGCGCGGAAGACGAGCGACTTGAGGACGATCCCGTGGGGGAGCCCGACGGCGTCGGCGGCGATCCGCGCGCCCATCCTGACGTAGCGATACGTCAGGACTTCGTGCTCGATCCCCGCGGCTCGGAGGGCGTGAATTCCGCGCGTCGTCATGCTATCTCCCTCGGACCTAGCTCCTGAAGTCCAAACTTGGCTTCCTCACCAACCGAGAGTCTGTGGAGCAGACCCTCTCGCGATGGGGTATTGAGCAACGCTCAATACCCCATCGCGCACCCGTCCTTCCTCGATTCGGATCCGCCGTGGAGCGTTCCGGTTTCCGGATCGATCCAGATCCCCTGGTACCCGCCGAAGCCGGGGCCGACCGGTCGGAATTCGATCCGGTGGCCGAGGGAGCGAAGGCCGTCGAACGTGGCTTGCGGGAACCCAGCTTCGAGGAGGACGAGGCCGCCGTCGGTCATCCGGTCGCCGGTCGGCGTCGACGAGCCGACGTGCCGCCAGCGGAGCGCGTCGCCGGCCGCCTGCACGTCCATCCCGTAGTCGAGGAGGTTCACCAGGATCTGGACGTGGCCCTGCGGCTGCATGTCGCCGCCCATCACCCCGAACGAGAAGACCGGCCGGCCGTCGCGGGTGACGAACGCGGGGATGATCGTGTGGAACGGGCGCTTCCCCGGCTCGAGGCGGTTCGGGTGCTCCGGATCGAGGTGGAACAGGCTCCCCCGGTTCTGCATCGCGAAGCCGGTTCCGGCAGGGACGATCCCCGAGCCGAAGTCGTTGTAGACGCTCTGGATGAGCGAGACGGCGTTTCGTTCCCCGTCGACGACCGTCAGGTAGGCCGTCTCGCCCGTCTTGAGGCGCGGGTCGCCGGGTGGGATGCGGCTCGCGGCCATAGATCGCAAGATCTGCTTCCGTCTCCGGGTGACGTACTCGGGGGCGATCAGCTCGCGCACGGGAACGTCGGCGAACGCCGGATCGGCGTAGTAACGCGCCCGGTCCTCGTAGGCGTGCTTCTTCGCCTCGATCATCAGGTGAAGGAGCTCGGGCGCATCGCGGCCCATTCCCGAGAGATCGAACCCCTCGAGCATTCCGAGCATCTGGAGGACGGCGATCCCCTGGCCGTTCGGCGGCAGCTCCCAGACGTCGTGCTCGCGGTAGCGGATCGAGACCGGATTGTCCCACGTCGAGACGTGGGACGCGAGGTCCTCGGCGGCGATCAGCCCCCCGGCCGTCTCCGAGCACGCGGTGATCCGCTCGGCGATCGGACCGCGATAGAACGCGTCGCGTCCGTCGGCGCAGATCGCCCGGAGCGATCCGGCGAGGTCGGGATTCCGGACGATCTCGCCGACGCCCGGCGCCCGGCCGCCGACGAGGAAGGTCGCCGCCGCCTCCGGATCGGCGAGGAGCCGCCCTTCGGCCTCCTTCCACGCCCGGCCGATCACCGGGGAGACGGGAAACCCGGACTCGGCGTAGGCGATCGTCGGGGCGAGGAGCTCGTCGAACGGAAGCCGGCCGAACCGGTCGTGGAGGGCGAACCAGCCGTCGACGCAGCCGGGGACCGTCCACGAGAGCGGCCCGCGGTGCGGGATCCGGTCGAATCCCCGGGACGCGAACAGGGCGCGCGTCATCGCCCGAGGGGCCCGCCCGGAGCCGTTGAACCCGACCAGCGCCCCGGCCGTCGCGTCCCAGACGATGGCGAACAGGTCGCCGCCGAGGCCGCAGCTCATCGGCTCGACCAGTCCGAGCATCGCGTTGACCGCGATCGCGGCGTCGACGGCGTGGCCGCCCTTCTTCAGGACGTCGACGCCGACCTGGACCGCGAGCGGCTGGCTCGACGCGACCATCCCGCGCGGCGCGATGACCTCCGAACGTCGGGCCCCCACCGTCTCCATCGGCATGCGGCCTCCTTCCCGCGGCGCTCCCGGAAGGATACGGATCGAGCGCTCGACGGGCCAGAACGGAGTGTGCCGGAATCGGGGTCGCACCTATAATGGACGGCGTTCGGGGAGGTCCGATGGAAGAGCGGAAGGTCGTGCTTCGCGAGCTGTTGGCCCGGGATCCGGCCGACATCGCGGAGGTGCTGGAGGGCCTCTCCTCCGAGCAGGCCGCCGCCCTCGTCCACCGCCTCTTCCTCCGAGAGGCCGCGGCGGAGCCGCTCGGGGAGATGGACCCGGACGACTCGGCCGAACTGGTCGCGCAGCTCGATCGGGCCGAGGCGAGCGAGATCCTGTCGCGGATGGACCCGGACGACGCCGCCGACCTCCTCCTCGAGCTTCCGGACGAGGTCCAGAACGAGCTCCTGACGAGGTTGAGCCGGCGGGACGCGGCGGTCCTCACCGGCCTGATGGCCTACCCTCCCGACACGGCCGGCGGGCTGATGTCCCCGGAGATCGTGCCGCTCTCCCTGTCGATGTCGGTCCAGGAGGCGATCGACCTTCTGCGGCGGCGCCAGGAGGAGGCGGAGACCGTCTACTACGCGTACGCCGTCGACGACGCCGGCCGGCTTCAGGGGGTCCTGTCGCTGCGCGACATGGCGCTCGCCGCGCCGGGAAAGTCCCTGAGCGACCTGGTCGTCCGCGACGCCGTCAAGGTGACGGTGACGGAGGACGTCGAGGAGGTCGCGCGGACGTTCGACAAGTACGATTACTTCGCGTTGCCGGTCGTCGACGAGAACGACCGGCTCCTCGGCGTGATCACCGTCGACGACGTCATCGACGTCATCCGCGAAGAGGCGACCGAGGACATCTACGGGCTGGCGAGCGTCCCGATCGAGGAGGGGATCGACACCGGCTGGTGGCGATCGCTGCGGCTTCGCCTGCCTTGGCTGTACGTGCGGCTGTTGACCGCCCTCGCCGCGGCCGTCGTGGTCGGGCTGTTCGAGGCGACGATCGCCAGGATCGCCGCGCTCGCGGTCCTGATGGGCGTCATCGCCGGTCAGGGCGGGAGCGCCGGGATGCAGACGGTGACGATCATCACCCGCGGGATCGCGCTCGGGGAGATCGCGCCGCGTCAAGGGCGGCGGCTGTTGGCCAAGGAGATCCTCCTCGGCGCGGCGAACGGCGTTCTGATCGGGGCGACGATCGGGGCGATCACCTACTTCTGGAAGGGCGAGTTCCTGATGGGCGTGGCCGCGTTCCTGGCGATGCTGTTGAACATGGTGGTCGCCGGGGTGAGCGGCGTGGTCATCCCGCTGGCCGTGCGCGGCCTGGGCAAGGACCCTGCGCTCGCTTCGGGGATCTTCCTGACCACCGTCACCGACGTGCTCGGGTTCGGGCTTCTCTTCCTGATCGCCAAGTGGCTTCTTCCGGGGGTGTAGATGAAACCGACCCTTCCGATCTGGACGATTCCGTTGTTGCTCGCCCTCCTCGGGATCGCGTTGCTCGTCGGAAACCTCGGGCTCGCGGCGAAGGTCCTCGTCGCGGTCGAGGCCCTCGGCTACTGCGGGTACCTGATCCTGCGTGCCCGGAGCGGCGGCGACGCGCCGCGGCCGGTGTCGAACCTGCTCGCCCTCTTCCCGGGGCACCTCCTCCTCCTGCTGGCGATCTCGTTGCTGGAGGGGCCGGACGGCCTCGCCTACGTCTGGGCGATCGTCCCGCCGGCGACGATCCTCTACGATCTGATCTCGTGGAGGGGGGGCCTTCGAGCGCCGTTTCGAACGTCGATCTCGGCGATTCTCTACGGTATAATCTGGGTCGATCTCTTCTTCCTGCTGGAGCGTTTGATCGCGTTGACGAGGGAGTGGGACGAGAGGATTATCATCGTGGTGCTCGGTGTGGTCGGATGCGCCTTCCTCGGTCTGGGGCTCTACCGACATCGACTCGCCGCTAAGGAGTGATGACATGAAGAGATGGATAGCCGTTCTGGCAAGTTGGTCCGTGGCCGGGAGCCAGTGGATCGCGCGCGCACAGGAGGTCAGCGGCGGCGGCGAAGAGGCCGCTTCGGACGGCGCCACGTCGGCGCTCGGAGGGATGACGCCGCTGCTGATCATGCTCGCCGTGTTCGGCGCGATCTTCTACTTCATGCTGATCCGGCCGCAGCGGAAGCGCCAAGCGAGGATGAACGAGCTGATCGGTGGCCTCAAGCGGGGCGACCGCGTGGTCACGGCCGGCGGGATCTACGGCGAGGTCGACTCCATCGGCGAGACGTCGTTCGTCCTCACTCTCGAGGACGGCGCGAAGATCCGCGTCGCCAAGGCGAGCGTCACCCAGAAGCGGGACAAGTAAAGGAGTTCGCATGGCCCAGCGTCCGTACCGCCATCACATGACCCGAGGCGACTGGCTCCGGTTCGTGGTCGTTCTCGTCGTCGCGGTCGGCGCCTTGTACCTCGTCTACCCGTTCTGGCCGCTTCAGGACGTCGTACAGCTCGGGCTCGACCTGCAGGGCGGTGTCCGGATGGTGCTGGAGGGCGAGGGCGTCGACGAGATGAGCGCCGACCTGCGGGCCGAAACGATCGACCGTCTGATCACGATCATCGACAACCGGGTCAACCAGTACGGTCTCGCCAACACGGAGATCCGCAAGTTCGGCGGCGATCGGATCCTCGTTAGTCTGCCTGGAGCCGCTGATCCGCAAGCTGCGAGGCAGTTGATCGGACAGACGGCGCTCCTCGAGTTCCGGCGCGTCGTCGAGGCGGGGAGCTCACCGCTTGACGACCTCGTGCCGAGGTCGAGCACGCAGGAGGTCCTCAAGAACCGGGACGATGTGCCCTTCCTCCTCGGGACGGAGATCCTGCTGACCGGCGCGGCCCTGTCCGACGCCCGGGTTCAGGCGAGCCAGTCGCTGACCGCGGCGGGGCAGTATCAGATCGCGCTCACGTTTACCCAGGAGGGGGCCCAGGAGTTCGCCCGGGTTCTCCTTCAGCTTGGCGCCGGCGAGCGGCTGGCGATCGTCCTCGACAACACCGTCTACTCCGCCCCCGTGATCCAGGAGAGCATCGTGCAGGTAGCGCGGAACCAAGGCTGGCGGGGCGTGCAGGACGGTTCGAGCATCTCCGGGATCAACGACGCGGACGAAGCGCGGATCCTCGCGATCGCCCTGCGCGCCGGCGCGCTTCCGGTGGCGATAACGATCGTCGACGAAGAAACCGTCGGCCCGACGCTCGGTGACGACTCGATTCGCCGCGGGATGATGACGATCGTCATCGGGTTCCTGCTGATCCTCGTCTACATGATGGTCCTCTACCGGGTGCTCGGCGTGGTGGCGAACCTGGCGCTGATCCTGAACATGCTCATCGTCTTCGGCGCGCTCGTCCTCTTCCGGGCCGTTCTCACGCTTCCCGGAATCGCCGGGATCATCCTCACGATCGGCATGACGGTCGACGCCAACGTGATCATCTTCGAGCGCGTCAAAGAAGAGCGGCGGACCGGGAAGTCTCCGCTCGCCGCGGTGCGATCCGGGTTCGAGAAGTCCCTGTCGACCTTGCTCGACGCGAACATCACGACCCTGATCACGGCCCTGATCCTCCTGCTGTTGGGGACCGGTCCGATCCGCGGCTTCGCGATCACGCTCGGGATCGGCGTGGTCGGAAGCCTGTTCTGCGCCCTGGTCGCCAGCCGGCTGCTGCTCGAGAAGGCGGGGTTCTCCACCTTCATCCCGGTGCGCGTCAGCGAGGCTTCGGAGTAGGAGTCGAGCCGGCACCGGCGCGGCGAAGACGAGCGTCATCGGCGCGTTCGCAAGGCGAACGCGGTCGCCCTGGGTCCTGCGTCGGAGGTTGTCCGTGAGGCGTCGGTGGCGGCCAGTACGAGTTCTATCAACGCGTCGGCGGGACGGACGAGCCCGCTCTTGATCTCGCGGTCGAGATCGACCCCCAGACGGAGCGCCGAGGCCAGTTCGATCAACGATCGCTGCTGCGCCTGTCCGATCAGCCGTCGGAGGAGCCACTCCTGCACGCCGACCGACGCCGCCATCTCCGTCCGCGCGGTCTTCCGGTCGAGCAGCAGGCGGACCATCGCCAATCGGGTCAGGTGGCGGAGGACGCCGCCGAGGATCCGACCCGGGTCCTCGCGGAGCCCGCGGAGTTCCGTCAACGCACCGTTCAGGTCCGCCTCGCCGAGTCGATCGTAGAACGGGTAGACGGTCCGCTCGGCGCTCGGGAAGACCGTTCGCTCGACCGTCTCCTCGTTGATCGGTCCGTCCGACGCCAGGGAGCAAAGCTTCTCCGCCTCCTGGGCGATCGTCAGCAGATCGTTCCCGCACCGGTGGAGGAGCTCGCGGAACGCTGGTTCGGTCAACGAAACGCCTCGCTCGGAGAGGATCTCCTTCGCGCTTCCGGGGACGGCGTTCCCCCGTGGGGCGGGGAGCGACACGAGCGCATCCCTGGCCTTCGCCGCCCTGGCGATCGGGTGGGTCGCTCGCAGATCGATCGCAAGCAGCGTCAGGTAGGTCCCCTCCGCGTACTCCTCCTCGAGGATCGGGACGAACGCCTTGGGCGCTCGGACCTTCTCGACGCGCCGGACGACGAAGTGGCGCGTGAGGGAGAACAGCGACAGCGACGTCAGGTCGAGCTCCAGCGCCCCGACCTGGACCTCGTCGGCGAAGTGGACGTGCCGTTCGAGGTTCGGATCCTGCGCGCGGAGCGCCGCCTCGCGGGCGGCGAGCGCGCCCTCACACCGGTACGGATCGCCGTTGAACAGCCTCAGGATCGGTTCGCTCATGGCCTCTTCCCCCGGGTGGAGTCGTCGGACATGGTAGTTGGGCAGCCAACGGCAATCAAAGGTCGTCGTCGGTTGCACGAAGAACGTTGGGCGCGTTCTCCGTGTAGAATTGCTCTGATCATGCGCACACAGCGCCGAAGGCAAACAATGTTGTCACTTGCAGTCGCCCTGACAGCTGTCGTTCTTCTTAGTTGCAGCAGTGGTTCACCTGATACTCTTCATCGTGTTCCGTATGTCCTTATCAGTGAGGTCTCACCTCACGATCCGGAGTTCATCGAGCTGTACAACCCGACGGAGGAAAGGGTCGATCTAGGCGGGTTCTGGTTCTGCTACTACCCATCCGATAGGACTTCGTGGGATGAATCGTGGCGGCAAAGGCAGTTCCTCGATGGAGCGAGCATAGAGCCCGGTGGCTACTACCTCATCTCTCTGGGGGATCCCGTCCCTGGGAGAGTCGACTGGCAAGCGTACTCTGGCAAGATGATCAAAGCAGATGCAGGGACCATAGCTATCTTGGATGGTCCTCCCGGACAAGGCGACGTCATTGATGCCGTTGGCTGGGGAGACTGCGATCTGTTCTTGGTAGCTCCTGCGCAGTCGGCTCCCGCCGGTCTGGCGCTAGTGCGAGAGCCGGGTGCTAGCTGTGAGGAGCCGTTTGGATACGAGGCCAACAATGCAGCAGACTTTACTCACGCGCCTCCAGGGCCTTCGTGTGCGGCGCTCGGTGCTACGATTGCTGCGGTTACCTCTCGGGAAGATGGCTCTACGGGAATACTGTCGAATCTCATAGTATGCAATGCTGGCGCCACAAGAGAGACATTCTCGCTCGTACTCGGGAGTGAGATTGGGTTGCGAGTGATCCCGGAACCTTCTGAGGTGACTCTAAACTCGGGAGAGTCCGCGCGATTCCAGCTGGTTCCGGCTACCTACGAGTTCTACGCCATCGACTTGGAGACGTCGGGCTTCAGCGCAGCCAGTGATGAGATTATCGAAGTTGCGTGGGCTCACTTTCGGTGTGGTGAGCTTGTTCAGACGTACTCCTCCCTCGTTCAGCCACGAAGGCAGCTGGACCCAAGCATCACGGAGTTGACAGGGATTACCAACGAGATGCTGAAGGTGGCGCCCAATATGGCGGATGTGATCCCTTCAGTCCTTCAGAGACTGAAGGGACAGTCTGTGCTCTGTTACAGCCAGAACCGGTTCGACCAGCGATTCTTGGAAGCAGCGGCTGCATCTCTCCAGCTAGAGGCACCCGACATTCGATGGATCAATGTCCTCCCCTGGGCGGGAAGGTTGCTTCCTGAGCTGGAAGATCATGGATTGGAGGCAGTATGTAATGCACTTGCTGTTGAAGGACAGCACCATCGGGCGCTTTCAGATGCCCTGATGACAGGGCAGGTCTTCCTGAAAGCGCTCCGCGAGCTAGGCACCACCATGACTGTTACTGTGCTTCCGAAGGGGAAGACGCTCCCTGTAGCTGCTTTGGCCATGAGCATTGATGTTGCGTTTCTGGATTGCGACTAGCACCAGCTTCCTTAGTGGTGTCTCTGTCGTTGCCCGTTGAGCAGTGGTTCTCGCTATCCTTTGCGTACTCTGCGTCTCTGCGAGAGGCGGCTGTTCTAGAGTACTCGACAGGGTTCATACCGTGCGGTATACCTATCCCATCGTGAATCGGGTCACCATAACCACCGACGGCGCGTGCAGCGGCAACCCCGGCCCGGGCGGCTGGGGCGCCGTCCTCGTCTCCGGTGCGCTTCGGAAGGAGATCTCCGGCGGCGAGACGGAGACGACGAACAACCGGATGGAGCTGACCGCGGCGATCGAAGGACTCAAGGCGCTGACCGGGCCGGCGGAGGTCGACCTGTACACCGACTCGACCTACCTGAAGAAGGGGATCACCGAGTGGATCGCGTCGTGGAAGGCGAACGGCTGGAGGCGGCGGAGCGGAAAGCGATGGCTCCCGGTCAAGAACGAGGACCTCTGGCGGGCGCTCGACGAGCTGGTCGCGCGTCACCGGGTGGCGTTCCACTGGGTTGAGGGGCACGCCGGCCACGAGGAGAACGAGCGGGCCGATCGCCTCGCCCGCGATGCGATCCCGAACCCTTGAGGTGATTCGATGGCGAGGGTCGTCTGCACGTCGTACCTCTTCCCCGATCAGGTCGACCGCCTGAAGGACGCCGGGCATGAGGTCTGGCTTCACCAGGGAAACGGCCGGATCCCGCGCGAACGGCTGATCGCCGAGCTGGCCGACGCCGAAGCGCTGATCTGCCTGCTGACCGATCGGATCGACCGGGAGTTGCTCGGCGCCGCTCCGAGTCTACGTGTCGTGGCGAACGTCGCGGTCGGCTACGAGAACGTGGATATCGACACGGCGAGCAAGCTCGGGATCGCGGTCACCAACACGCCGGACGCCCTCACCGAGGCGACCGCCGACCTGGCCTTCGCGTTGCTTCTCGCGGCGGCGCGGCGGATCGCCGAGGCCGACGCGGTCGTCCGGGACGGGGAGTTTCCGGCGTGGGGGCTCGATCAGCCGCTGACCGGAACGGACGTGTACGGCAAGACGCTCGGGATCGTCGGGATGGGGCGGATCGGGACCGCGGTGGCGCGGCGTGGGCGGCTCGGGTTCGGGATGCGGATCCTCTACCACAGCCGATCGCGGGTCGAAGCGGCCGAGCGCGATCTCGACGCCGAGTTCGTGCCGTTCGATCGGCTGCTCACGGAGAGCGACTTCGTCTCCGTCCACGTCCCGCTGACCGACGAGACGCGCCACCTGTTCGACCGGGACGCGTTCGCCCGGATGAAGCCGACCGCGATCCTCGTCAACGTCGCCCGAGGCCCGGTCGTCGACGAGGACGCGCTCGTCCGTGCCCTCGAGGAGGGCGAGATCGCCGGCGTCGGGATCGACGTGTTCGAGCACGAGCCGGACGTTCATCCCGGTCTGATCCGTCTGCGGGACCGGGTCGTGCTCACCCCGCATCTGGGCAGCGCGACGCGCGAGACGCGCCGGGCCATGGCGCAATTGGCCGTCGACAACGTGCTCGCGGCCCTCACCGGCGAACGCCCGCTCACGCCCGTGAACTGAGAACCCTTAACCGCAGAGGTCGCGGAGGAACGCAGAGGGAAGACCGTGCAACTCCTCGCGAAGCCGCCAAGAACGCAGAGAGAACAGCTG
>Ga0315546_1000478_pt1 | contig 28894 bp, 37 predicted proteins | sample SalMarSW160170MG_FD_203833 | JGI IMG/M metagenome (GOLD analysis project Ga0315546, IMG submission 203833) | Salt marsh sediment microbial communities from the Plum Island Ecosystem LTER, Massachusetts, United States - Salt Marsh Sediment SW1601-170 ...
TCTGTAAGCCCAATCGTATGCAATGACACCTAATACCCATTCGTGTTCATTAAGTAAGTGTTCGCAAAGTGTAAAGACATTATCAATACTTTTATCCTCTACAACTTTATACAATGCTGAAGATATTTTTCTAACTTTACCTGTTGTCAAACCATTCTCTTTTGTTAAGTTTTCAAGTCGATTTCTTGCTTCTAATACAATATCATGCACATACATCACTACTTTCTAAATAATTATTTCTACAGAGACTTTCCCAAAATAAATCCGCCACACGATGTGGCGATCTTTTGCCTCTCATGTTATATAACGTCCCGCGGCTACACGAAGTTAGCGACCAAAGGGAGCAATTTGGGTGAAGCGACCAACGGGAGTAAAAATGGGTAGTCGCTGTTATATGAAGTCCCTGTATAATAATTCATATTAAATCTTCTCAAATTTTAAAGTATAATAGAAAAAATTCCCAATCTTTTCCTTTAATTTGAATGGCAAACTTTGTACTTTTTTAATTAATGTATTTGATAAGGGATAATCTGGATCCATAAATAACTCACTAAAAACTAATAGACCATTTGGCTTTAAGACTCTATAAAACTCTGTAAGTGCTTTTTCTTGATCAGGAATTTCGTTGAATACAGCTATCATATAAATAAGATCATATGAACAATTTTGGTAAGGAAGCTTATAAACATTTGCAATTTCTGCAGTTACATTTTTAACATTTTCTATTTCCATCCGTTTTTTAACACGCTCAATCATTTTACTTTCTATATCTATCGTGGTCACTCTTCCATTATGTCCCACAATTTTAGCTGCTTCAGCTGTATAACGACCATTCCCAGGTCCAACTTCTAAGACGCTCATTCCTGATTTTATTCCATGTCGAATTCCTGTTTCCTTAGGTGGTTGAATTTTACGACGTAAAGGATTGTCAATAATGTTTGCTAAAAATTGAGGCATTGGAAATTTATAAAAAAATCTGATTATTCTTATTAACGTGTGTAACAAAATAATAATTAAAGGCAAGAAAATTAAAATCATTAATATTGTTTTTATCATTTTGTTACCTCTTGTGCAGAGACTTCAATCAACGTTTCTGATACTCACGATGTCACCGCAAGGTAATATGGGCGAAGATGCGTTAGCATCGTAGCCGTGAGTATCATATTATCTGCTGTTTCCTGCTCACTCAAATACTCTTTCTATAGCTTGTGGCAATTCTATAAAACTACTAATTTCAAAATTGGCAGAAAAATCATCATTCGATTCTTCTCGGACAAACCTGATTGTTTTGATACCTATTTCAGACCCTGGGCGAAGGTTTTTTGATCTGTCATCGACAAAAACACAGTCTGAAGGAGGCGATTGAATTCTATCCAATAGAATATTATAAATCCTTCTGTCAGGTTTACGATAACCTACTTCACCGCTTATAATGATAATTTTAAACAACCTGCCTAAATCGAATTTAGTGCGTAAGTAGTTGGACCATTCTTTCACATCATTGGATAATATTGCTAGAGAATAATTTTTTGATAATGTCTTTGCAATCTCCACGAATTCAGAATCTATTCTCAAGTATGTATCAAGATAATCTCTCTCAATTTCTGGATACTTACTACCAAAACCTAACTCATTCCAAAAATCAAATGATGAAATCTCGCCTAGACTTGCCTTCAAATACATTTCATTGATTTTCTCTGCCGAAATCATATCGTTCATTTTTTGAATATACGGCACAAGTAAATCGTTTGTATCATCGCCAACTTCAAAAATAACTCCCATTAAATCTAAAATAACCCATTTTGTTGACATCTAAATCTCCTTAAGCACGAAATTGCAAATAACGTTTCGAGTGCTTGAGAAGGGTGAAGCCTTTGCGCATAGCCTCAAGCACTCTGTTATGTGAAGCTATGCAAGTTTCTTCAGAATGTCTTCTAATGTCTTTTTATGCTCATGAAATTTATTATCCCAAAAGTTCACATCAAAAACTACCTTGCTTTTATATGTAGACCAAGACGTTGGCTGCTGTAAAGCTTGATTTCGATTTTGTGTAATCTGGTTACTTAAAATATTCTCCCACGGCAAAGTAAATTCTGAAGATATGACTTGAAGTTTACCAATATCATTGTAATCCAAATATTTATAAAGAAGACCCTTTAAAAACATATCATTCGCTGTAACAGTTACAAAACGAGACAAATCGAAATACCCGAAATAACTGCCAAGCGAGTCGCCATTGACTGCATTTCGGTATTTATTTATTTCCTCTAACCACTTATTTATTTTCCTTATGTTCAATTCAAACTCGAATTTAAGATTTTTAACCTTTTGCGATTCTTTTACTTTCTCATTGATCCACACAGCCAAAATTGTAATTGCGACACCTGCTATGACCCCCAAAAAAACTCCAAAGCCTTGAAGAAAGTAATTCATCTAAATATGCTCCTCTCCTTTTTTGCTTGCATAGTTTCATATAACGGCTTGCGTGTTTGCGGAGTGCTAAAGGCATTTGTGTGAGCAAAGCGAATCGCAAACACGCTGTTGTGCGAAGTTGCCCTCATTTTGTCCTTGAAACAATCCAAAAACCAATCAGCATGCTGGCTTCATGAGATTTTAAGACCCGGATTAACCTAGACAATTTGGTTTTTCTAACTTTTGGAACCCCTATAGCTGGATCTACGATAGTTAGTTTATCGTTCTCAGTCTCAATCTCTTGAATTAAAGAAACATGCTCTATGTCTCCATCATCAAATAGAAACTGACTATTGTAGCAAATAATGATATCATTATCGTTCATGAGATTTTGAATAACAAATTCGGAAACATTTTTTATTTCCTGAACATTATAAATGGTCAATTCTAAAGGAAGATTATTTTTAATTAAATAGTTGTTGATAGAGTATTGCTTCTTACTGGTTTGTGTTCCCCAACCAGTTTTCGGAATTCTGCCTGTTCGTACTTTACTAAACAAGTGCGCCTTTTCCTTAGGTACAATCAAACCCAGTTGATAACCGATTTCCTCTTGTGAAGAAAATTCAAGGCCTCTCCTCTCTTGAACCATTTGAAGAACGGCTGGAACACAACAATACTCTTTTTCTGTTTTTAGATTATATTTTGGAATTATGCTAATCTTCATGGCGACCACTTAATGTTGATTTTTGTTCATTTTGTTTATAGGTAATTTCGCATAACGTTTTGAGAGTACAAGAAGTTGCCCGGAACGAAGTGGAGGGCAATTTGGGTGGAGCCGAAGGCGGAACCTTGTACTCTCTGTTGTGTGAAGTTGGGCTTATTTCTATTAATCGCCATTTTACTTTTGAGCGACATAAAAACACATATCTATTGGACCTTTAATAATTGTTTCATTCAATATATTTAAATCTACTTTTTTAATACATTGTTCCCAGTATTCTTTTGGTTTCCATATTAAAAATAAAAATAGCAAAAAAATGAACATTTTTGTATTTCTTAATAATTCAACTGTTATAAATTTCCCTTTTGGCTTTAGTACTCTTTTTACTTCATTTAATGCTTTAATAACATTTTCTTCTGTATGCATTTCATGTAGAACAGAACCCATTGTTACAATATCAAAGCTATTATTTTCAAATGGTAAATCAAGTGCATTTCCATTTTGTATTTCAACTTTGTCTATTACACCTTCAATTTCAGCATTTCTTAATGCTATATTGGGTGAATTACCACTCATTCCTTTGAAAACATCGATACCTACTACTTTTCCAGTTGAAATATTTTTTGCTATTTTAACTGTAACAGCTCCTGTACCACAACCAATATCTAATATTCTTTCATCTCCTTTTATTTCTCCTTCTTTTAATGCCCATAAAATAAAATCCCTTTTTGGATTATCACTGAAAATAAAAGGTCTAATAAAAATATATGCTAATGGTAAGTATAATCCAATAAAACCAATAATTCCACCAGGTATTGATAATATATATTTCAATATGTTCTTTTGAGAAATGCCAATAATAAATACAATAATTCCAACAATACCAATTATACCTATTACAGAAAATTCTTTTATTGCAGTAATTCCATAATTCGGTTTTTCTTTTTTATTCATTATTTCCCCCTTTGCTTTTAAGATTTAAGCCCAATTTCATACAACGTTTCCGGCATAAAAGAAGTTTCTGCGTAGCAAAATTTTGGGTGAGTGACGTTAGGCACGAAGCTTTTATGCTGTGTTAGGCGAAGTGTTCTGCTCATTCTTCCTTTATCCTCTTTTCCCTTTTTTCTCTAAAAGCGGGATAATGATTTCCCCCATCAGAGTACCGAGAGAATGCAAGAGTATACAAGGATAGATGTTACCGAATTTCCAATACAGAAACGATGAAATAAAACTACTGAAAAAGATGAGAAGCATAAAACCTGGTCCAGCTAAACAGTGAATGCTAGCAAAGATAAGAGATGTTAACACAAAGGCAATAAAAATGCTATCAAGATTTTGCAAAAGAACTGTTAAAACGTAACCTCGATAGATTATCTCTTCTACCACTGGAATACAAATTACAACGATGAAGAACATTGAGATTAGGCCACGTTTTGTAGTCAAGTATTCACTTGTACGAGGAAACCAGTCCTTATCCTCACGACGACGCCAGAACATATCCCCACCAAGAACTTTCATAAGAGACTGCACAGCAGGATACAGAAGCCCTCCAACAACCACTCCTCCAATGGCATAAAGCATTCCCTCAAGAGATAAACTACCACCGAGACCCACAATACTTAAAGGAAGGGCATTTAACTTCAGTAAGTAGAAAAGGATAGCAACCGTTACAATTTCCCAGAATGCGATAATCAAATAATAGACATGTAGTTCCCATAGTTTTATTTTAGAAGCAACTTTGCGGAGACTTAAGGAAAGCAGTGGGAAAAAGAAGTACAGGGTTAAAGCAAGCATGCATGTTCTTAACCAAGCCAATGGCAACCATTCAAGTCTAAGCATAATCAATCTCCTTTGTTTTGTAGCAGACCATTTCGCCTAACGTCCCTGGCGTATGTGCTGTTTTTGGCACCTTTCTAATATTTTATCATTTTAAAAATAAATTAATTATAATTTCTTCCTGCTTTTATTTATATCAATAACCTGCCAAAAATGGCATATACGCCATGTTATATGAAGTTCCGAACCTCGCTAATATCTAAATTCATTTCTTTAGCCATATTTCCAAAGCCATAGGATTTTCTTTAATCTCACCTTCCTTAAATTTTGTTTTGCTAAGCAGTTCTATAATCTGATCTTTGGTGTATGCTTCCTTTACGGAATGTTTAATACCCCACCTCATAATAAGCGATTCAGTCTTTCTCGCTATTTTATCGATCTCTTCCTTAGAGGCGTCTTTCCGCAAATCGCTTATTAGAGCTTCCCCATTAGTTTTTAATACTCTATAAATTTCATTGAATACCTTAACGGGTTCCTTCCAATGATGAAGGGAGCCACTACTAACTACAAAATCAAAGATATTATCCTGAAAAGACATATCAGCCGCATTTCCTAACCGAAATTCAACTTCTACCTCAGCTTCTTGCGTATTTCTTTTTGCGATTTCTACCATCGTTTCAGAAATGTCTAATCCTGTAATTTGAAAAGCGCCATGTTTTGCAATCTCTATTGAGAGGTATCCAGTACCAGGCCCAATTTCAAGAATTTTCCCTGACTTCAGATGTTTAATGACTAAGCTTGCAATCTCTTTGTATTCATCTATGAGAACGGCTTTTGCAAACTTATCATACTTTTCCGCAAAGTAACCCTCGATCCCTTCCTTCGAGGTAAATTGTTTTATTGTTCTAAATAAGTTACTTCTCATCTTATCCTCCTCTTATTCCATTTAACCAAAAGGCAGGGTTCGGAATTTCATATAACGTTTTACGGATAAAAGAAGTTGCAGAGAGCAATTGGGGAAAATCTTTTATTTCCCTTTTATTCGCTGTTAGCCGAAGTGCCATTATCTATCAACTATAACTCCATCTCTCAGCCTAAATATTTTATCACTTAAATTTGCAATCTCCAAATCATGAGTGACCTGAATAACTGTAGTATCTTCCTTTTCATTTATCTCTCTTAGAAGTCTAATAATTCCCAGTCCGGTCTTAGTATCCAGATTGCCTGTGGGTTCATCAGCCAATATCAACGATGGTTTTTTGACAATTGCTCTGGCTATGGCAACCCGCTGCCTTTCACCTCCGGAAAGCTCGTTAGGATAATGATTCATCCGATGGGAAAGCCTAACCTGCCCCAGGACTTCACTTGCTTTCTGCAAGCTAGTCTTTTTCCTTTCTCCAATAAGCCTCATGGGAATAGCGACATTTTCTACTGCCGTGAGGATGGGATTTAGATTGAAGTTTTGGAATATAAAGCCGATCTTCTCTGCTCGAATTCTGGTCAGCTCTTTCTCACTTAAGCCTGCTAAATTTCTTCCTTCGAAAATTACCTCTCCTTCTAATGGGACATCAATACAACCGATGATATTTAGGAGACTGGATTTTCCTGAACCAGAAGGTCCGATGATGGAACAATAGAACTCTGCTTCTATTTCAAGATTTATCCCTCTTAAGGCCTCAACGATTGTTTTCCCTAAGTAGTACTGCTTCTTAACGTTTTTTATGGATATTATACTATTCATATTTCTCCTTCATTACTCATATCTCAACGATTCAACAGGAAGAATTCGACTTATCTTGATTGCCGGGATAACTCCCGAAAGAATAGTCAAAACAATAGAAAGTGGCATATATTTCAGAATGTGCCAGAGGTCGAAAAGATTCTCCAGCATAAAGTATCGCAACACAATCCCAGAAATAATCCCTCCCAGAATGCTCCCCGCAGTACTGAGAATGAAGATCTCCCAAAGAATTGACTTAATAACTATCGTATTGCTGGCACCGATAGCTCGAAGGACTCCTATTTCCTTGGTTCGTTCCTTAATGGTGATGAGCATTACGGTCAATATCAGGATAGCTGCCCCCAGAGTTACCACAACACTAATGGCATTAACCATCTGCTCAAACAGTTTGATACCTTTTTCTGCATTCCGAGAGATAATATCATCGGTGATCAAATTCAATTTGGGATATTTTTGTTTGATGTCCTCAACAATGCGCTGTTTCCAATCAACCCTTTCCGGGAAGAGAATCACCGAAGAGATAAATCCCTTTTTTTTTCTAAGATTTTTTGTGCAATATTCAGCGGAATAATAAGGGAGTTATTTACTACCTTATCGCTGGAGGCTTCCAGAAAGCCAATAAGCGTAAATTCTGTGCCTAATATCTTAAGGGTATTGCCAATATTAAGTTGTTTCTCTTGCTTTCCTTGGAAAAACTGCCTTGCCTTATATCCCATAATAAGCGGTAGTTCGACAGTTGAGCTGGAGAAGTTGGCTGTCCCGAAGGCTGCACGAGTTTGATGACTGATGCTTCCGGTAAATGCTCCTTCTTTGCCGATTTCAACTCCGGTAATGAGTATCTGCGGTGGTTCATTGGGATATTGTGGTGGTTCGATCTGCAAATAAAGCACCTTCCCCGAAATAGGATCTTGTATATCATCTCTGCTCAGGATCTTATCAGCCAACGATTCTTTTAAGTCGATACTTGCTGTTGGGTAATCAGTCCCCGCCAGCATCGATTGCACCATAATTTTCCCTACCCCAGCAGAGGCATGCTCGTGCATCACTCTCTTCTAGTAGGAAACAATCCCTGAAATTACGATAACTAAGGTGATCAAAACCATGATGCCTACTACTGTCAATCCACTTCGTGTTTTGCGCTTCAGAATGCTTTTTATCGCATAATCGAACATACTAATACCTCCCTGAATTAATCTGATTTCTTTTCAATTTCCTTCTTTACCTTCTTAGCAAAGAGATTTTGAGGGTTGTTTTCTAATACCTCTTTCCCTTCAGGAATCTGCTACAGCATATTATAAGCCTCATTCAAAAGGGAAAGATCGTAATTTTTGGTTCCCTTTTCATAGAGTACTTTGGCACTTTTCAAATTATTTGCCGATAGGTTCTGGTGTAAACAAAACATCAATGCTATGGGTATCAGTAACTTAAAGATATAATAAACTGCTCTCATTTTGACCTCCCTAAGGCATTTCGGCCAACGTTTTGCGGATAAACGAAGTTGCCGGGCCTTAGAGGTGCCGGCTGAACTTAGTGCTTGCACTTGGTGAAGCCGGTGCCGTCCAGACCTGGCTTAGGCCCGGCAATTTGGGTGGAGCGGCGGCATACTCCATATCATTTCTCTCCCGGCGCGGAACCGGTAATGCTCGTGATATACGCCGTGCCAGACCACTCTTTCATTCCTACTTACACGCCAGCCGAACCACGGATGGTTGGCCGGTCGACTATCATACTGCAATCATTTCTATACAATAAAATCGATATTTAGGATGGCTGACTAGCAGTTTTTTCCTTGTTTTGCGTATATCGTGCTAGTCTTTCTGAAAGCGTACCTGTATGTAATTCAAAGAGATGATTGTCAAAATCATAAAAATATAATGAGCGTCCTTCCCCTTCAGCTCGTGGTCGAGGTGGTTTAAAATCTACGCCCAACGCCCGTATCCTTGACTCGTAAATATCCAGTTCTTCGTCATTTATTTTAAATGCAACGTGATTATATGTACGTTCAGATAGTGAATTACCTTCCATTATTACAATCCATTGACCGCCAATTAAATAAAACTTTTCCCTGTTCAATGAAAATTTTTCATCTTCACTTGAGTAGATCTCCTTAGCATCGAAGATAGACCTAAAAAATATTGATGCACGTTCTAAATCTTTCACGACAAATGTTATATGACTAATACCCTTAATCATGATACCTCCTATTACATTAATTATTCAGTAGACCTCTTCGAATTCCCCCAAAGGCCGTGCCCATGGATGGGCCGGCAAGGTCTGGCATGGCGTATATCGTATTCGGGCTATACGAAGTCGTTGCATAGCAACGATTTGAGCGAGGGTTGAAAGCCGCAGCTGTATAGCCCGTGTTATGTGCTGTTCGGCTAGGGTGGGTTTTGACCATTATTTCCCATCCTGACTTTAGTTGTACTAAGCACTTGGTACAATTGGAGACACAAAGAACAACATTACTCCAACTGTATTAAACAATCCATGCATAAGGATTACTCCGCTGAGGTTTTCTGTTCTTAATACAATAAATCCTGCCACAATCCCACACATAAATACTAAGAATGAAATATAGTAGAGACCTCCAATATAGTATCTTGGGTGCAACAACACAAATATGATTGCCTGCACCAGAACAACCCAAAAGCCAGAAAAATAATTTCTAAGATGCATTTGCAAGAAGCCTCTAAAAAGAACTTCTTCACAAACACCTGTTGTTAATAGCTGTGAGAGAAAAAGGGCTAAAGGAAACCACCAACCAAACTCCTTTAATTCTGGTGCCAGATAAAAACCACCAAAAACGTGATAAAGAATTACTATAGCTATGGAAATTAAAACGCCACTTCCTATGAGTCCATAAAATAGCGATTTTTTAAGGTTCTTTTTGGTTAGATAGATTTCTTTTAAACTCCTCTTTGAGAACTTGATGTATGCTATGGGAACAGAAAATATCAATATTAGGACAACTGCTCTCCAGCTCCCAACTCCAAACCAATGTCTCGTGAGATACAATAAAAGTAGAGTACATATAAGTGTCAATTCGATTATTCTGTTTCTAGTTAGTTTTATTTTCATTTTTTGCCTCCAATTTAGCCAATTTAGCAGGATATTTTAGCCGTGCATAAATAAAACAGTAACACCCACCCGTCAAAGCCAATTGCACATAACGTTTTGCGTGTTTGCGAAATGCCGAAGGCAATTTAGCGAAGCGTCGCAAACATGCTGTTATACGATGTTGCTCCAATCTTGTCCTCTCCAACTTTCAATCTTTTCACAATCATAGCATTTTTTATTATGAACGCAAATTACACCTCCACATTTTGAACATTTGTATTTTTCTTTTTGATTTTCTAAAAATTTATCTACACCTTCATTTTTTATTTCATAAAGGTTTTCAATAAGGCTCATATTAAAATCATTTCTATAACGTTCGTCAATATGTTTAAGCCTGTTACATGGGAAATTTTTACATTCAAAACAAAAATCAACTTTATTTTCTCTTAATATTTCACAATTTCCTTTCAGATAAGCGCATTGTTTATCACGAGGACGACATCCAATACAATGACTAATTTTGCCTCTTTTTTTAGGGATGTTTCGTGAATATGCTAAATAAGCACTACAAATCCCGCAGTTAATTCCACACGGTGCAATCAGATTCTTATCCATAATTATTTTCACCTTTCACATTTGTAGCTAAATATTTGAACATATGATGCTTTGGGGCAATGTCGCATAACATTCCGCGTGTTTGCGAAGTGCCGAAGGCATTTGGGTGAACATAGCGAACCGTAAACACGCTGTTAGGCGACGTGTTTTGAATTTTATTATGTTTGATCAGTATATTTCCACCATGATATCGTTAATATGTAACCGAGCATAGAAGTAAAAAACAATAACAAGTAACTCCATTCTTTTAATCGATTTTTTAGCTCCTCTCCAGCAGCACCACAATATATGCCGGGAATAGACCAGGGGAAATAATGACCCCAACCTATATAGGGAATAAATTGAGCTAACATTAAAATCACTATCAAAAAACCTAAAGGAGCTAAATAACCCTTCGCCCATAAGGCAAAAAAGGAAATCCATGTTCCCAATGCCATAGTTAGTAGGACTGTAATAAAATAGATTTTAATAATTTCAAAGATAACATTATATTCCCAGCCAGGTAAATTTAATATTCCACCTACTATAAATCCTAAAATCAAATCGGAAATTGCCAAACTCAAGCACCAGATAATATAAATAATGAATTTCGCATTTAATATCTTGGTACGAGAAATCGGTAACGAAAGTAAATCTCTGTAAGTATGATCTGAATATTCTCTACCGAATAAGTAACTGGCGACAAATCCAAACGCTATTATTCCTGCGACTCCCGCTCCCTGTGTTAAATAAAGTGAAAGATAAGAGCCCCAATTTACAGGAGTTGATAACATAGAAATCTTAATACTTAAAATGCTCGATTTAGGGACCAATTCAGGATTTTGTATTAAAAACATCATAACTCCTCCCATAATAGGTATCATGGCAAAAGCAACAAAAGTAATCCACACAATACTTAAATGCTTGAGCTTTAGTAATTCTGTGATAAATGCTCTCTTTAGTTCGTTCATATTATTAACCATCCTCACTTCTTATCGTTCTTATGAAAAAGGCTTCCAAATCCTCCTCAAAGACATATAATGATCTCGGCGTCAAACCGGCATTAACCAACCATTCACAAATTACTTCCGGCTCACTTATTGCTTGATGATCGTAGATCTCAATCATGTTTTTATCGTTAATACCTGAAGGTATACCTTTGTGCTTCAGTAATTCCAAAGCTTTTAAATTATTACGAGTCTCTATTATTAACTTTTTCATTACCTGTTGCTCTAACTCATCAGATTTTAACTCTTTAATGAGTTTGCCTTTATGAATAATGCCGATTTTAGTAGCCAATTTAGCAAGCTCGCTTAAGATATGACTGGAAATAAATATAGTGGTTCCCCGCTTGGAAAGTTCTTTAAGCATTTCACGAATCTCTATGATTCCTGCCGGATCCAATCCCATCATAGGTTCATCTAAAATCAGTAATTTTAGTTCGTGCATTAATGCTTTTGCCAGTCCTAAACGCTGTAAATTTCCTAATGATAGATGTTTAGCCTTGGTATCTTGATAATCTGAAAGTCCTAATCTTTCAATAACGTCATCTATCAACTTTTTATCTGTTAATTTTCGTAAATGATGATATACTTCAATGTTTTCTCTAACGGAAAGGTTAGGATATGAATGCGTGGTCTCAACTAAGTATCCAACATCATTCCAGAGGTCAAAATTTTTACTTATATCTTTACCAAATAACAACACAATCCCTTGTGTTGGTTTTATCATTCCAAGTAGCATTCTGATTGTAGTAGTTTTTCCTGCACCATTTAATCCTACAAAGCCATATATTTCTCCAGGTTCTATTTCAAGAGAAATATTATTAACCGCAATTAAATCTTTAAATCTTTTTGTCAAATTATATGCTTCAATTATTTTCATTTTTTCCTTCCCCCATTCAAAACATGTCGCCTAACGGCCGCGCGTATGCGACGTTTTCGCCGTAGCGTTAGCGAAGGCGAAAATGTGGCGAAGCCCGGAGCGACCGAAGGGAGCGGAGCGTGTACGCGTTGTTGGATGAAGTGCCCCGCCCATTATTTTTTATTTCTTCAATAATATTACTTATCTTTTGTATATCCTCACAATAACTTAATAATATATCAGTATACTCTCTCTGCTTTTCTTGATTTTTTTCATACCCTTTTAACAACTCAATTTGATGTTTATAATAATTTAATAATTTATCAAAACCGTATTCTGAATATGCATTCTTTAAAATATATCCAGTCTTTATTTCACTTAAAAAGAACTGAATTTTTCCTAATATTTCTTCACAAGAGCAACCCACCTGTTTCTTAAAATCTCGTATCAGCCATTGCTTTTCAAACACTATGCGTTTCATCCATCCTTTATATTGCTCAGTGTATGTATTTAATACTTTTTGTGTTACTAGTGTAAGTTCCATTTTGTATGAGTCAGACAGATGAAGTTTTATATTCTTTTCAGTTGGAATTGCAATATTAAAGTCATTTAACACTTGAATGCAACCAATTTCTTTACCATGATATTTTGATGCATTTACAAATGCGAGAGCAAATCCAACTCCTGCCGCCTCAGGAGTAAGCGTGTGCTCTTCAAGTAATGCCAGCATGTCAAGCTCTGACTTATTATACTTTGAAGCAATTTTTTTAATTGCATCAACCGCAGTTTTTGTTTTCACAAATCCCGGGCCAATAGTAAATGCGTAAATTTTTTCTCCTTCAAGTTCCATTGAAGCAGTATTTGAAAATTCGACCTGTGCAGTTTTAAATATTTCATATGCACCGAGAAATGGGGCTACACCAGATGAGGAAACTGTAATGAATACTCCGCTATTTTGTTTTTTCATCTGTGCAATTGAATATTTATAAAAGAGCGCTGGCGCACGTAAATTCACCTTATAGCTATGATCAATTTCTTTTATTGCAATTTCATCCAATGCGCCAATTGGAGCAATTGTCGCGTTATTAATTACGCCATCAATTCTACCGTACGAAGCGATTGCCTTTTTTAATAACTTAGCAATCTGAGTTTCTTTGCGAATATCAATCGGGTAAAATAATATTTTTTCTTTATAGATCGTTTTTAATTCAAGAAAGATTTTTTCTAATCTACGGTTAATTTCGGCTATAATAACGGTTGCTCCGAGCCATAACAGGGCACGCACGCACTCAATGCCAATACCTCCGCCCCCACCAGTAACTATTATTACTTTACTATCAAGATTTTTATTTGTTAGCTGAGATTGTTCAATTAACATTATACGTCTCCTCATACTTTGTCTATTTTATCTTGTTCTCCAAGATAATATTTCATAATTCCTCTTCGGGCGGGGCATTTCATCCAACGTTCTCGGGCTTTGCAAAGTGCGTAGCATTTGGGCAAACGAAGTGAGCCGCAAAGCCCGTGTTATATGAAGTTGCGCCCTCAACCCTTGCCCCGTAGCTTAAATTCCCAGAATCTTGTCTACTTCAATGAATAGAATCATCGGTAATCCCCAGTACAATATTCCGAACAGGATAGACAGCAGAATCAGACCCAGAGATAGTTTGCCCATTTCACGGATTCTTTTCAACGCAAGGACAGCAAAAAGCAGAAAGATCAATCCAGTGAAAAGGCCGGGAGAATACTCCAAAAAGATGACTGAAAAGACAATATGGTTGAGACTGTTCAAAAGACCCCAAACAACGATTCCGAGTCCTACAAATAACAATCTCTCTTTGTTGATTCGGTAGATGAAATAGCCTAACACGAGAAAGAATATGAAGTAGACGTTGTGGAGAAGCCATTTAGACACTGTATAGTTCGGAATCGCCCATCGTCTTTCTGCCCAGGCTGGGAATCCGAAGATTCCTTCCTCAAGTAAGTGCAGGGTGACATATAGCAACAAAGTGCCAAGGACAACATGCTCCAATTTGGCTTCCTTGACTCTTAACATAGATTCCTCCTTATTATCCGCCTCAGACAATAGCGTTCTGTGGGGGTGCAATTTCATATAATCCATTAATAAACGCAATACTGCGTTTATTTTACCAAAATGGCATAAATACCCGCAGTATTGCAGATATTTCTTACTATGGTTTAGACACTTTTAAGACTGAATTATCTAAATGCTTTGGTTATCCTTGCTTAGATACGACAAAAGTTTCAAAAATCCTTTTTTTGGTAAAATTTATGATAACTATTTTCGACGAAGGAGAAAAGACAACTTAATCAACAACATTGGGAATATTATTCCCTGCTTTTCTCAGAAGCACAGATAGAACTCTCGGATATGAAGGTAGAGCTGGGGAAAATTGAATAGAGATAAATATTTTCATATTTTACGGCCTATGATTTTATTCCCATCGGAATGTCTTCGCCGCTATTAATGCACTAACAAGCAATATCCCTGCTAATATTATTACCTCTTTAAGATGCTCTACCCATAACTCACCAAACCAAATACCTTGTAATAACTGTACCATATAGGTCATTGGAAGGAGTCTGCTTATTTGAAGAACAGTTTCCGGCATCATCTGCAAAGGAAAAGTAGCCCCTGATAAAAACATCATCGGGAAAAAGATTATCGTTCCCATAATACTAGCAGTACGCCCTGTGGGTGCTATACTGGCTATCATAAAGCCCAGGGAAAGAAAGCTTATTGTACTTAGAGTAAAGGCAATAAAAAAATTCAACACATTACCATCAAAACGGAGATTATAAAATATTTTTCCAGCCCCTATTAGTAACAATGCACCCAGCATTGTTACTACAAAATACATTGTTATCCACCCGGTTAAAATAGTTTGTGGTTGTATTGGTGTTGCTCGTAAGCGTTTCAAAATACCTTTTTCGCGTTCATTAGCCACTGATAACGGGATATTCATAAATCCAGTAATGCAGATTATAATACTGATATAAGCTGGCACCGAAACATCTACTGAACCACGTCCACCAAAGAATGGGGTTGGCTGATTACCATAGATACTGCCAAATACAAATAATAGAATTAAGGGAAAAATCAGAGTAAAAAATAAAGCCTCTGGCTCTCTCTGAAAAAGTTTAAACTCAATTAATAAATATTTCTTAAAACCACGCATAATTTTATCCTCCCAATCAATCTCGTATCTCGTGTCCGGTCAAGGTCAGGAAAACATCATCTAAAGTCGGCTGTTCAGTCCGTAAATCATGAAAGTGCACTCCATCAACAGTAAGCATATTAACTACTTCGCCAACCAATTTCTCACCTTGACCATATACGATAACCCGCTCATTGCTACATTCTACACGGCTTACTCTCTTTAATTTCTTAAGATGGTCTATTTCAAATGGCTCCTTCACCGAGAATATTATTCTACTGTCCACCCCCAGACTTCGAATTAGGCTCTCAGGGGTATCCAAAGCTATGATATTTCCTCGATCCATAATTGCTACTCGGTTGCACAGCTGCTCTGCCTCCTCCATATAATGAGTAGTCAAAAAAACTGTTTTACCCTGGTTGCGGATATCTTGCACTAATTTCCACATCATCCGGCGAGCCTGAGGATCCAATCCTGTAGTAAGCTCATCCAGAAAAATTAATCCTGGGTCATTGACCAAAGCTAGAATAATATAGAGTCGCTGTTTCTGTCCGCCGGATAATTTATTAATATAGCTATTACGTTTATCTTCCAGCCCTAATGTTTCTAAAAGGGAATTCCAGTCAATCGAGTGGTGGTAAAACGAGGCAAATAAATCCAGTGCCTCCCACACTCGAATACGGTCATAAAGTGTTGCTTCCTGGAGTTGTATACCAATCCGTTCACGCAGGGTATAGCCATCATTTCGAGGATTTAAGCCCAATACGGATATTTTACCGCTATCTGGATTTCGCAGGCTTTCAAGACATTCAATGGTGGTTGTCTTGCCCGCACCATTTGGTCCGACCATCCCAAAGATTTCCCCTTCTTGCACTTTAAATGAGATATCATTCACTGCTACGACCTTACCATAGACTTTACGCAGGTGCTCAACTTTGATTACTGGCATAATTTACCACCTCCAAATTTTTTATATCTTTGCTTGGCCTTACTATTTTAAAAATAACCTAAGCATAGGAATGACTAATACTTTGTGTAAAAAGAAATTATTGCCCTTTAGGATATAGTAAAGATAAGTAATTGTCAAATATGACAGATGTGGATAATGACTTGCGTGTTTTCGAATTATGTCCAAAATTTAGCATTATCAAACTTGAGAAATAAGGCATGTAATTTTAATGAGCAAAGCGAACCGCAAACACGCTATTAGGCGATAGTGCGAACGAAGGAGGTACTCATTTTTTTACAACCAAGTTAGGAAAGACATAATGCATGGTTTCACCCCCGATTATAGAAATGGCTCCCAGAATTAAGGTAAGGGTTTCCGGCATCCAAAAATAGGATAGCCAAGCAATTCCCAAGCCAAGGTGTAAGCTCTCACCCATCCCACCGGACTGGAGATATCCCGGAAGTTTTGCTTGTGAAATCACATAACGCATGATTGCAACTACCGCTACTAAAACAGCTCCAAAAGCCAAAGCAAGCGTTTTGGGTATCCAAAGAGCGATGAGCCATCCGGAACCCAGGCCTACAAACACATGGATGATGAAATGAAGCCTGGGATGCTTTGAAAGATATTCTACCGCCGTTAGACAATATCTCTTTGAAAAGACCCACCCGCCAATAAGTACAACAACTGATACCGCTAAAAGTACAGTTAAACCAATTATTTCTATCATTTTTGTCTCCTTTATCAAAGAAATCTATTTCTTTGTTTTTATATTTTGCCCCGAAGTAAGCATTTCGCCTAACATTTGCCAATATGAGAAGTTGCTCGACCAACGGAAGGGCAATTTGAGAAAAATCCGAGCCGAGGATTTTTCCGTATATCCCTTGTTATACGAGGGTGAGGGCGAAGCCCGAGAGCGCAGCATCCCCTTGTGAGTTTCAAACCCCGTCCATATACATTAAAATAATTTTGGAAAAAACATCCCAACTTTTTGTTTATATTTAATATATTCTTCTTCAAATTGTTTTATTAATATCTCTTCTTCAGCTTTTGCTGTTGGATAGATTCCAATAATCACGCAGAAAGCTGGAATTAATATCCAATAAATAAGAAAAGTTAAACTCAATCCTACTAATGTAAGAACATAAGATACATACAAAGGATGTCTCACAATTCTAAACGGACCACTTGTAATCAATTTATGGTTTTTTGATAAACCAGATATTGAAGGACGTAAATATTTTCCTGTATAGGCAATAGTTAAGGCGTACATGCTTGCCCCTATGTAAAAAATAACAAGACCTATTATTTGAATTGTTGTCTCATAGGGAAAAGAAAACATCAAAGAATCATAAATAGTGTAGAATTTGTTTAAAAACAAAAAGACAATACCAGTTATCCACGATATCCACATAAAGAAAAAACCAGTACCTACCAAAAAAAGAAATATTTTTTTATATTTTATTTTTTCTCCCGATCCTCTTTTTTTCTCTTTTATAAATCCTGACCAATAACTAATACTTATAAGCATTATAACAAGTGCTGGAATAGATAATAAGATTGCGATTGTTGTTTGATTAATCATTTTTTTATCTCCTATTTAATTTCCAATATTTTTTATTGCCTCTATATTTTAAATTAAATTGGAAACTACATAAATATCTTTTGTTTCCAAAGATGAGGTTCGGAATTTCATATAACGTTTTCTGTGTATGCGAATCCAGCCGAAGGCTGATTTAGGCGGAGACCGAAAATCGTAGGCGCATACACCGTGTTAGACGCCCCCGAAGGGTCGAAGCGACCAAAGGGAGCGAAAAGTTTGTAAAGCGATAACACTCTCTCGCTATCGTATGGCTTCAGTTCGATTGGGCGGGTGTTCGCCAACCCAAAGCTTATAGTACTTTCCAGTATGTTGTTCATATCTGTCCTTTGCTCTCTCAATCTGTCGTAAAGTCAAGCTCATTTTCGGGTATCCCCTGTGCCTTTCCGTGTTCTATCGCTTCTCTCCATGTGTTCTTATCATTTTTCAAAAGCTCAAATTGTTTGTCATTGTAAACCACTATGATCTTCTCTCCTTTCCAGAAATATGCATACCAGCCGCGTAAGATATAAGGTTGCAAGGCATCAATTTCCTCTCTTGAACATCTTACTCCATACCCATGCCATCTTCCTATATTCCCTTCGTAGTCAATCGGCATATTGTCCTCGGTAATTGTTGCCTCGTAAACGAAAAATTTGTTGATAACTTTTGGGTCGCTTAACCCCTCAGCAATTATGCCACCTTTCCAATCCTTCATCTTTTATCACCTCCCGTTGAAGCGATGGCGCATAACGGAATCGGGCTATGCGAAGTTTGCGGAGTGTGGCAGAGCAAATTTGGGCGTAGTGTAACGAAGCCGGATAAGTCGTATAGCCCATGTTACATGACCCGTTAGGGCAAGAGAGCGACGATAGGAGCGACCGCAGAGTTCCGAACCCCGCCAAAAATTTTAGAACTAATCATTTACCAATATCTCTTCCCTGTAAGAAATTTATCGGTTCCTTGTTTTTTAATTTTCCTTAGATTTTTTAGATGGGCATCTTCGTGGATTGGTTTTAGAAAATCCAATTTAGTGCAAGTCTCAAATTCTTCACATTCCCAACAGCCTTGAATATTCTTTTTTTCGCAACATTTTCTGATTTTACAAAAGGGAGGTCCCCCTCCGTCTCTACAAACTCTACTGCAACGTAATCTAACCATTGCCCCTAAAGTCGCATAACACTTTTCATAATCTTTGAATTCCTTAAAGTATTTAGATAATCCTTTAGAAACTCGATTAAACTTTTCCTGTCTTAATTTTTTCCTCAAGTCTCTAGCTAAATCCGCGATTTCTCCTTTATAATTAATACAGTCTCCACAATAGAGTCCGCAATAAGCAATTAATTTTTTATTTTCGTTCATCGAGTTTAATACCTTCCTTTCTTTTATTATTTTTGTCTATTTACTATTCCATTCAGTAAAATAAATTTTTATTAAATTAGTTAATCCACATCTTACTTTATCTTTACTGCAAAAATAAAAGAAATCCTTCTTTTTTATAAAAAAATACTTTTACTTGACTTTAATATGAACATATTATAATATTTGCATACAATGTGGGAGTGAAATCAATGAAACAAAAATCAAAAATTTTCATTATAGTCGCTGTATTTATATTCTTTTATTTTATGCCGTTTAGCAATTATAAAATACTGCAGGCAATATTAGAATCTTTATTAATGGCACAAGATTATGCTCGTCAACACGTATTATTGTGCTTGATTCCCGCTTTCTTTATTGCCGGGGCAATTGCTAATTTTATCAGTCAAGAAAATGTAATAAAATACTTTGGAGCAGGCGCAAATAAATTTTTAAGTTATACTGTTGCCTCGGTTTCCGGGACAATCTTAGCAGTTTGTTCCTGCACGGTTTTGCCACTTTTTGCTGGAATTTATAAACGCGGTGCAGGAATAGGCCCGGCTACCGCTTTTCTTTATTCCGGACCGGCCATCAATGTATTGGCAATTATCTTAACTGCTCGTGTTTTAGGATTTGAGTTAGGCTTAGCCCGTGCCATTGGTGCTATTATTTTTTCCGTAATTATCGGACTATCTATGCATTTTATTTTTATTGAGGATGGGAAAAAGAAAAATCTAAATGCTAATAAAAATTTAACTATAAGGAAAATGGGGCAAGAGGATAGACCTTTATGGCAGACAACATTTTATTTTGCAATTATGATAGGGATATTAATTTTTGCTAATTGGGGAAAAGATGAATCAATTAAAATTTGGCAAATAATTTATAATTTTAAGTGGTTTATCACCGGTATTCTTTTAATTATTTTGTCCTGGATAGTCATTAAGTGGTTTAACAAGGAAGAACGAATTCACTGGGTAAAATCGAGTTGGGGTTTTGCTGAACAAATATTGCCTCTTTTATTGGGAGGAGTTTTGGTAGCTGGTTTTTTATTGGGGAGACCGGGGAGCGAAGCATTAATACCAAAAATATGGATCGAAAATTTAGTTGGCAGAAATAGCTTGTGGTCAAATTTATTTGCCTCGGTAGTTGGAGCTTTAATGTACTTCGCTACCCTTACTGAGATTCCTATCTTACAAGGGTTGTTAGGAGCAGGTATGGATAAAGGCCCGGCATTGGCTCTTTTGCTGGCTGGTCCTGCTTTAAGCCTGCCAAATATGTTAGTTATCAGAAGCATTATGGGGACAAAAAAAACTTTAGTATTTATCTTTTTGGTAGTAGTTATGGCAACTTTTAGCGGAATGATTTTTGGCTATTTTTTTTAAAAAAATAAAATATAAAATGAAAATGAAAGGAGGAATTTAAAATGAAAATTGAAATTTTAGGAACCGGCTGTCCGAAGTGCAAAAAACTAAACAAACTTGCAGAAGAAGCCATCAATGAGCTTGTCGTGTCAGCAGAAATTATTAAAGTAACAGATATCAACAAAATTATTGATTATGGAGTTATGGTGACTCCTGCTTTAGTTATTGATGGAGATGTAAAGGTAGCTGGTAAAATGCCAGAAAAAGAAGGAATCAAAAGATGGATTGAGGAGGAATTAAAAAAATGAGATTGTTAGCTGAATTTTTTCCGGAATTTAGTCAGAAATTTGATGAAATTGATGAACTTTACAAAGAAAAGCGAACTATCAATGAAAAGACTTATCAGTTTATTTGTTTTGCCCTATCCATTAAAAACAGATCGGTACCCTGTATAAAAAAGCATTTTAAAGGTGCATTGGAAGCGGGTGCCACGGTAAAAGAAATCGCTTATATCATGGCTTTGACTTTTAGAGAAAGTGCCGGTGGAGACGATTGTTGGATTCACGATGCCCTGGGAGATTACAAGGAATTTATAAAAAGCAACATTAAGTGTTGCTCAAAATAATATAAAAAACCGTAATTTAAAAAAGTTAATAATTTTAGAAAAAGTATTTTTTAAATGGTCGGGGCGAGAGGATTTGAACCTCCGACCTCTTGGTCCCGAACCAAGCGCGCTTACCAAACTGCGCTACGCCCCGAAAAATACAATTGAATTATATCATAATCAATTAATCGAGGCTACTTATTTTTTATTAATTCGTATTGAGTATTGTGTTAAGAAAGAGAAAGAAAATAAATTATAGATGATTAGAAAAAAGATTCAAGTACAACTTTTTTATCTAACTGCTCTGCTAAAGTTTACAGTAAATTTTCATTTTGTATTTATTTACTATAGTTATTTTAATTCTATTATTGGTTTTAATTTACTTGCAATGAAGGAAGCGGCAATTATTTTTAAAATATCTCCGGGTAAAAAAGGCAGCATACCGACTGTTATCGCTTTTTTTATTCCTATCCCTGTGACCAAAGATAATTGAGTTATGCCTATAATATATAAAATTATAGTTCCTATTATACCTGCCAGAAAATAATAAAAAATATTTTTTTCATTTTTCAATTCCATTATCTTTCCAACAATAAAAGCACAAATTATAAATCCCAATAGAAATCCACCGGTTGGCCCAAAGAAAATACCTATCCCAGCTTTAAAACCAGCAAAAACTGGTAAACCTATTATACCCAACAACACATAGATTATCTGGCTTGACGTTCCCGTAACACTTCCCAGGGTCATACCAGCTAACAGAGTAAATAAAGTCTGTAAAGTAAGAGGGACAGGATAAAGGGGAATAGAAATGAATGCTCCCACTGCGGTTAAAGCAGCAAACAAAGAGATTAAAGTCATCTGACGAATATTTATTTTTGACACTTTTAAATCCTCCGATTTTCTGATGAATTATTGTTAACCAATGTAATATTCTATGTTAACGATAATGTCAAAAAAATTTAACTAACAGTTCCGGAAATTATTTCTACCCGTTCGCCATCTTCTTTTTTTAAAACCAAAGCTCCTTCTTCGTTTATATCCATCGCTTCTCCTGTAATAATTCTCTCTCCCATATCTACTCTTATCTTTCTCCCCAAAGTATGGGAGTATAATTTCCATTCCCTTAAAATAGAAAAAAATTCTTTTCTTTTTAACTTATCGTAATACTTTTCAAATTCCTGTAAAAATGTCTGCGCTAACTTGACCCGTAAAACCTCTTTTCCTGAAACTTCTTTTAAAGAAATTGTATTTTCTTGAATATCTTCAGGAAACTCCCGACGATCTATATTCACATTTATACCAATTCCTACTACTACCCAGTTTATTATATCTAACTCGGCACTCATTTCAGTCAGTATTCCACATACTTTTTTCTCATTTATTAATATATCATTGGGCCATTTTATTTGAGATTCAATTTGAGTGTATACCTTGATAGCCTTTACTACCGCTACTGCAGTCATCAAAGTTATTCGAGGGATATAAGAAGGAGGAAGTTGAGGATATAATATTATGGAAACCCAGATACCTCCAGTTGGGGAAAACCATTTACGTCCTAATCGACCCTTACCTGCACTTTGTTTTTCAGCAATAATTATTGTGCCCTCATCTATTTCTTCTGTTCTATGCAAGGCTTTTTCTTTGGCAATTATATTTGTAGATTCTAATTCAGGGGAATAAAATATTTTTTTACCAATGTAGGTTGTGGATAATTCTTTTTGAACTTCTTGGGGGATTAAAAGGTCAGGACGGGAAACCAGGCAGTAACCCAGATTTTGGTCGGATGTTATCTTATACCCCATATCCTTTATTCTTTGTATCTGCTTCCAAACCGCCACTCGGGAAATACCTAATTTTTGAGCCAAAACTTCACCGGAAACATATTCTTTCTCTCTTAAATATTTTAATATATCACCTGTCATCTTTCGAATCCTTAAGTGTGACAGGGGACGGTTCTTTGACACATTCAGTAAGTTAATTTAAAAAGTGTGTCAAAGAACCGTCCCCTGTCACATTCATTATTTCATACGAGAGGCTAATAGCTCACTGTCTTTATCTATATCTCTAATCTGCCTGAAATCTATTATAAAAGAACCCTTACTCTCCAATAAACTCATTAAATTCTTTAACGTTTTATCGTTTCCCATGAACCATGGAATGATAAAAGCAATAGTCTTTTTTCTTTCCAATCCAGCACATCGCTTGATATAATCGATTAATTCGGAAGGTAATTTGCCTTTAAACATACTTAAAACCGGGCAGCCTATAAAGACAAATTTATAAGACAATAAATTGCAATTAACTGTTCTTCTTTCAGCTTTAATTACTTTTAATTCATTCCCTTTTCTTTCGATAACTGATGATATTTTTTTCACAAACAATTCTAATTTTTTATTTTCTCCACTATAAATTAATGCTGCTCTCAAAATATCCCCTCCTAATCAAATACTACTTTTTCTACTCCCTGGAGTTTATCCAATATCTTATTTGTAATTAATTTTAGATGTTCGGGTCTTTTAACAAAATCTAAATCATCTGCTGGAACATTTAAGATAGGGCAGATACTAAAATTCTCTATCCACTCCTCATATAAAACATTTAACTGATTCAAATATTCCTCAGAGATGGTTTTCTCATAATCCCTTCCTCGTAAGGAAATTCTTTTTAAGAGAGTGGGAACCGAAGCTTGAAGATAAACGATTAAATCCGGGGGAGTAAGGAATTGGGTCATTATTTTAAACAATTCCTGGTAATTTTCATAATCACGATCCTCCATATATTCCTGCTGATTTAAATTTTTAGCAAATATATCTACATCCTCATAAATACTTCTATCCTGGACTACAGAGGCAGGGTTTTTTAATATTTCCTGATGATGGCGAAATCTCTTGGACAGAAAAAATATTTGAAGATGAAAACTCCACTTTTTCATATCTCCATAGAAGTCCTCTAAATAAGGATTGTTCTCTACTACCTCATAATACGGTTTCCAACCCAATCTTTTACTTAACAGGTCAGTTAAGCTTGATTTGCCACAGCCTATATTCCCTGATACTATAATAAATTTCTTCATTTTAAACTTTCCCCTTTAAAAATTTCATTAATAATATATTCAAGGTCTTTACTTTTACCTACAAAGTCAAGACCGTTAGTGTTTATTTTAATTAATTTTATTTTTTTATAATTATCGGGATAAGAAAAAAATTCTTCATAAGCCAAATTCAATCTTCTCATATATTCTAAAGACATTTTCCGCTCAAAAGGCCGATCTCTTAGTGCTATTCTTTTCATTAAGGTTTCAGTACTTGCTTGCAAGTAAACAATTAAATCTGGCCGAGGGATATCTTTAACCATAATTTCATAGAGGCGTTCATACATAGAAAGTTCATTTCCGGAAAGATTCAGATGAGCAAATATCCTATCCTTGGCAAATAGGTAGTCAGAAAAAACTGATTGATTAAATAAATCTTGCTGGGCCAATTCTAATTGCTGTTTGTAGCGGCTTAGCAAAAAAAATATTTGAGTCTGGAAGGCATATCTTTCTATATCACTATAGAATTTAGATAGAAAAGGATTTTCTTCTACCACTTCTAAATTATGTCTTGCATTAAACCTTTTACTTAGCAATAAAACTAAACTTGTTTTTCCTGCTCCTATAGCTCCTTCAACTACAATAAATTTACTCTTAAGTTTACTCATTGACTACTCCTTTTTCTTTTCCTTTTTGTAAATCAGGTTTTTACAAATCTGCCCTCATTGATTATTTTTTCTCTCGTAATTCCACTCATAGGTTGAGTACTTATTCTCTAAAAGCTCTTTGAAAATTTTTTCTTCCTGTTCAGTTAACTTACCTTCAGTTAATTTTACTCCAAATTCTTCTTCAAAACCTCGGGGAAGAATTTCGGATAATTCTGAAAAATTTATCTTTTTCTTTAAAATCTCTTCTAAACTGGTTGCTTTAAATCTTGTTTTAAGCCTTTCTCTTATCTGAGCTGAAGGAAAATTAAATACAGAAAACAGTTTATCTTTTTCTAATTCTATCAATAAAGAACCGTGTTGTAAAACTATTTCTCTTTTTCTTACCTGAGCAGAACCTACAATCTTTTTACCTTCAATCTGTACCTCGTATTGAGAGGGAACGGAAAAACAGATTGATTTAAAATCAGAATGACGAATTTCAGATTTCTTTTCCTTATGCAAGGAATCGCTCTTTAATTTTTCTCTCAGAGGAACTAATTCGGCTGTTATCCCTAAATAAGAAAGACCTCTAATCATTCCACCACTAATCTTCTTATAGGTCTCCAATATAGAATCATTAACCAAAGAATGGTTTTCTCTAATTATAAAACTATAAGTTAATTCTTTGTCATGGAGAACGGCCTTACCTCCGGTGGGCCGGCGGACAATATCGATTCCCAGATTCTTACAAGCATCTATATCTATCTCTTTTTTTAAATCCTGAAAATAACCTAAAGACACCGCCGGTGGAGACCATTGATAAAACCTGATAGTAGGAGGAACTAAACTCTCCCGATGAGCTATCATTATTGCCTCATCGATTGCCATATTCATAAAACCCGTATGATAACTATCTTTTATTAATCGCCATTCCATTAATATTATCCTTTCTGTTTGATTAAAACAAGCGTATAGCGGTTAGCGTTTAGCGTATAGTATAGTAAGATAGACGAATTAACTAACGATTAATCCACCAGTCACCTAGTTAATCAGTCAGTAAGCAATTAATTAAAGGACTAATGAATCAATTTATAATATCTTTATTCTACAAAATATATCAAAATCCTTCTTTTATTAAAATATAAATTTTTTTAGTTAGCCAGTTAGCCAGTTACCCAGCCTCCTGGCTAATGTAGCAACACAGCGCTCCGTGTCTCTACACTTGAGATTGCCACGCTCCCTGCCCCGGTCGCTCCGCAATGACAAATCGGTCTGCAAGTCCTTGTAGGGGCGTATTGCAATACGCCCCTACTTCTTCTAACTTCTATTTTTTATTTCCTTGCTATATATTACATACGATAACTATATAATACAAATTGACTTCTTGTTCTTGTTCTCTTCACGCGATACTCGATACTAATTATTGTTTTTCAATAAAATAAGGCTAACAAAATTAAAAAAACCTGTTAGCCTTATTTTTATCCTATTTATCAAAATAAGTTGCTGGGACATAAGTATAAATTATTAAGTTTACAAAAAATCTAACTAATTATTATTGTTACTATTAAACTTCAATTATTATTTTGCCTCTTTAGCTTGAGTTTTTAAAGTTTTAAATTTATTTATAGCCTGTATTCCTTCAATCACTACAAAACCAGCCAGGATTATTAATACTATTGATAAGCTTCCTAATAGATAGTTTCCCTTACCAAAATTAGTGAATAGTAAAGAATCCACCCGCTAAGCAGGTGGCTTTAAGAGGCCTCTAAAAGAGGCCAAATTCTTGTTGGTCACTCTCTTCTCTTTTTTCTTTTTCTTCTTGATATTTTACATATTTTCTTATCTTATTCTCATCCAAACCTATAGAACTTACACAATATCCCCGACTCCAAAAATGGTTCCCCCAATAGGGCTTCTTCTTGAGAGTAGGAAAGCTTTTGAAGAGTTTTATCGCTGTCTTACCTTTTAGCATTCCCATTACTTCGGATATCGATAATCTGGGAGGGATAGAAAGTATCATATGTATATGATCTTCTTTTACATTCATTTCCAGTATCTCTATATTCCTCCATTCACATAGCATCCTTAAGGTTTGCTCTACAAATTCAGCCACTGCACCTTTTAATATCCTGTATCTGTACTTTGGACACCATACTATGTGGTATTTACATTGATAGATTGTATGAGATAATTTTTTCCATTTAGTCATATCTTATCTTAACATATATATCGATTTTTATGGTAAAACCATTTGGCCATTACCACCTTCAAAGAAGGTGGTTTTTTAAGGTGAAATAAATTAATAACGTTCTTCTAAATCTTTTAAATACACCTCTAATTTATCTGTTATATTTTCTTCCACTTTACACCTTTCTGTCTATAAAATTTTTAAAAACAACTAACCCCATTTATATATTCGACAAAAGAATAAAAACTCCTCTTTTTTTTACAAAATATTTTAAAAATTTTCTAATTTTATTTAAATTTATACTATGTTATAATAAATTAGTCGTTAGTAAATAAGGAGGTATTAAAATGAGTCCTGGTTTTTTTGAAAAATTGTTTGGAAAGAAAGAAGAAGATTCCTCAGGATTTCTCTGGATTTATAGCCAGTGTGATAAATGTGGAGAAAAATTTAGAACACTCATCAGAAAATATAATGATCTTGCCCCCACATATAAAGATGATGGACCATCTTACATATTGAAAAAAGAATTAATCGGAGCTTCTTGCCCCAATCGAATTAATTTGCATCTGGAGTTCGATAGAAATTACCGAAAAATATCTGAAGAAATCACCGGCGGCCACTTTATTTCCAAAGAAGAATATCAATCCTAAGCTTCTATTATAAAATATTATATATTTTCATCTAATTGACTAAGCTTCAGAAAGAACTATTTTCTAAAATATATAGTGGGACATAAAAGAAAGAATTTCTAAGCGGAGACAAAGATCATCTCTTCTTCATTAATAATTCTAATAATTTTCCTATGATAATTTTATTTTAGTTCAACTATAGCCATAGTATTAATTTTACTCTCCGTAATTAAGGTTACTTTTAAATAAATTAATACTAAAAACTTTTCAAAAATTGTTGATTAATATTTTTTATCACTTAGCATTTTAAAAATAACAGAATTAAATTTATTTTTCTGTTAATTATTAATTTTTATCTAAATTCTCATTTTATTCAATTAATTATGCTCCTATTTGGTCATTAGATATCTTACCTTTTCCATAGTGACATTATCACTGATTAATTTCAAGGTGACAATATCACAGATTAATTACAATAGTCCAGATATTTCTTGACATTTTAATTCTCTAAGCATATAATTTTTAAAAGAATATCTTTAAGTCTTAAATACTTAAAGTTAAGGATTATAAAAGTATGAAGCTTGAAAAATTGGCAAAAAAATATGCTGAGCTCCAAAAACAATTCGTTCAGATTGGTTATATCTGCAACGGTAGTATTATGTCTCTGTACCGTAAATGCGGTAAGCCTAATTGTGGATGTAAAGAGGACCCTCAGATGCGGCACGGTCCTTACTTTATCTGGACAAGGAAAGAAAAAAGCAAAACAGTTACCCGTTCTTTATCGGAAAAAAAAGCTAAACACTGTTCCAAATATATACAAAACTTTAAAAAAATGGAAAACATCATCAAAGAAATGAAAAAAATTACAACACAAATTATTGAGCAAGAAAAATAACTCCATCTTTATTTTGTTGTACATTATAAGAATCAAGAACTACCAAAAAAAGGTGATGTGTAAACCATTGAAGGAGATACTCCATAGGAGGTATTAGAATATAATGCTAATCTTTAAAGTCTTAAAACAATCTTTAATGATAAGCTTTTTTGTATTTACTATGATGTTAATATTAGATTATTTCAATGTTCTTACTAAGGGAAATATGGATAAGATTATTAAAAAACGAAAGGAAAGACAATATCTAATCTCTTCATTTCTCGGTGCTACTCCAGGGTGCCTGGGAGCTTTTTTGAGTGT
>Ga0315546_1000483_pt1 | contig 28679 bp, 22 predicted proteins | sample SalMarSW160170MG_FD_203833 | JGI IMG/M metagenome (GOLD analysis project Ga0315546, IMG submission 203833) | Salt marsh sediment microbial communities from the Plum Island Ecosystem LTER, Massachusetts, United States - Salt Marsh Sediment SW1601-170 ...
CCACCGCATATTACCATGAAGCTCAAACACCTTATCTTCAGGGACCCCGGCCTTTTGGTGCAGGTTATCGATATTTTGAGTGATGACGCAATCTAATTTGCCCAACTGGTAGAGTTCGGCGATGGCATAGTGGGCAGGATTTGGTTCGGCTTCAGTAAGAAGTCCACTCTCGGCGGACATCTTCCAGATAGTTTTGCGAGCGGCCGGGCCGCTGAGGAACTTTTGAATGGTGAAGTCCTCAGGGTCATATCTGCTCCAGATTCCTCCCGGGCTGCGGAAATCGGGTATACCTGACTCCGTACTTATCCCAGCCCCGGTGAACACGATGACCTTCTTAGACTCTATGATAAGCTGAGCCAGCAGTTCTATCTCTTCCGTCATCTCACTCCTTCCCATAATATGACCTTTACCACCCTTTCGATACCGCCCAGGTCGGGAATTAGCTCGATACTGGCCTGTGAGGAATAGCTCTTTATTAACGAGGTCACCATTTCACCCTGCCCCTGGCCTATTTCCAAAAGAAAACAGGCTCCGTAATTGAGCTTTCCCGGCATCTGTTCTAACATTTGTTGTATTTTGTCCAGGCCATCCTCACCACCGGCTAAGGCTATCGTGGGCTCAAAATTTATTATCTCTGGGCTCAAATCTTTAAATTCACAATCTTTGATATAAGGTAAATTGGCTACTACCATATCTACGGGTTGAGGCATTGGCTCAAGCAAATTCCCTTGCAAAAGTTCCACCTGGCTGCTAACCCCGTGGCGCTGGCAATTTATCCCGGCTACCAGTAGAGCCGAAGCTGAAATATCCGTGGCATAAATCTTGGCTTGAGGTAATGCTAAGGCAAGGCTGATGGCAATAACTCCGCAGCCTGTGCCGACGTCGGCTATGTTAATTTGCTTTCCCCGGTAGGAAATGCGACGGGCAAGTTCCACAGCTTTTTCCACGAGAAGTTCTGTTTCCGGTCTGGGGATAAAAGTGTGACAATCAATGCAGAAGTCGATTCCGTAAAATTCGCGGTGGCCTAAAATATGCGCAGTAGGCTCGTGGTCAAGGCGACGCTGGACAAAATGCCATAGATGCTTTGTCTCTGCTGAAGTCAAGGCCCTCTCTGGCTCCGTGTAAAGCTGTGTTCTAGACATTCCCAAGACATGGCCTAGCAAAAGCTCAGCCTCAACAGAGGCATCATCAATTCTTGTCCTGAGTAATGTTTTGGTAGCTGATTGTAAAGCTTCGCTTAAAATCATGTAAGAGCTGCTTCCAGTTGTTCAACCTGCTCTTTGCTGGACAGGGCTTCAATGATTTCGTCCAGTTCTCCATCTAAAATTTGTTGAAGGTTGTGAAAACTGGAGCTGATTCGGTGGTCGGTGACCCTGTTCTGGGGGAAATTGTAGGTGCGAATCTTTTCCGCCCGTTGGCCGCCGCCTACTTGTATTCGCCGCTCTTTATCTATGCTTTCAGATTGTTTCCGTTGTTCAAGGTCAAGCAGCCTGGCCCGAAGTACCGCCATCGCCTTCATCCTGTTTCTTATTTGAGACCTTTCATCCTGGCAGGAGGCTACTATGCCTGTGGGCAAGTGCGTAATGCGAACTGCCGTAGTTACTTTATTCACATTTTGCCCTCCGGCCCCCCCACTATGGAAAAATTCCATTTTGAGGTCATCATGATTGATGTTGAGCTCAATCTCTTCTGCCTCGGGCAGGACCGCTACCGTAGCTGTCGAGGTATGAATTCGTCCCGAAGCCTCGGTGATTGGCACTCTTTGCACTCGATGGACACCACGCTCATGCTTAAAGCGGCTGAAAGCGCCTTCACCTTTGATTTCAAATATTAGCTCCTTGAAACCTCCAACTTCACTTTGATTGCTATCGATGACCTCTACCTGCCAGCCCTTGGCCTGGGCATATCGGCTATACATGCGAAATAAGTCGGCGGCAAAAAGGCCTGCCTCCCCACCACCAGTACCAGCTCTTATCTCCACAATAACATCTCTATCAGCATCGGGGTCTTTGGGCATCAGGGAAAGCTTGAGCCGGCTAAGGAGATCAGCTTGCTGTTCTTTGAGTTTGCTCACTTCTTCCTTGATTAAGGCCGTCATTTCCGCTTCGGCATGAGAATTAAGCAAAGCTTCAAGTTCAGCCAGCTCTTTGCCCTTGGCCCTATATTCTTGATACATGCCAACAATATCTTCAAGATCAGCTTTCTCCTTGCTTAGCTCTTGAAGCCGCTTGGGATTCGTAGCTACATCTGCTCGAGCCAAGAGTTGGCTCAGCTCGTCATAGCGCTTTTGTATTAATTCTAGTTTCTCAAACATATCCAATACTATTATAATACAGTGGCATAAGCTGCTCAAACTTGATTTAGGGAACTAGAATGAAACTGGCGCCAGATTGCTATGAGTGCTTACGAAGATTACTCTGTCAAGCTGCAGACCTAGCCACGGACGATGCTTTACTGAAGCAGAGGGCAACGGAAGAAGCGAAAAAGATATTGGATGATGAGTTTTCTTATAGCCAATTATCCATTGTAATTGCCACCAAGATTCACAAGTTGGTAAAAGAAGTGACCCACAATCCTGACCCCTACAAGGCGATGAAGGGAAGAGAGATGACTCTCGCCAGAGAATTATATCCTGAACTGATTTCCCGATATAAGGATGACCTTCGGGGTTGTCTTAAGCTGGCCGCAGCAGCGAATGTTATTGATTTCTTCAGAGAGCCTGGTTCTATTAAGGATAATATCAGGGAACCCGTGAACTTTGCTGTAGATGACTCGGAGCAATTGGAAGCAAGGCTAAAAGACGCCGGCAAAGTTTTATATCTGGCAGATAATGCCGGGGAGCTCCACTTCGACCTACCTCTAGTCAAGTGGATGAAGCAATTTGCCCATGTTATCTATGTAGTTAAACCATCGGCTGTTCAAGACGATTTGACCCTGGAAGATGTGAGGAAGTCTGGCTTGGAAGGTGAGTTTGGGAAGGTTATAAGCACGGGCATAGCCTCACCAGGAGTAGTTTTTTCTTTAGCTTCAGCCCAGTTCAAACAAGAATTTGAGTCAGCAGATCTTATATTCGCCAAAGGGATGGGGCATTATGAGGCTTTGTCCGAGCTTACCCCGGAAGGGAAGTGTTTCTATTGCCTCATGGCGAAGTGCACGCCCGTAGCAGATTCGCTGGGGGTGCCTGTAAACAGCTATGTGGCCATGCTACAATGATTCAGCTTTGTCCCCAGCCGTGGAAAATCGCCTCAGAGGGCACTAAGAGGCCCTAGAAAGGGCATTAAATAAGAAATAAGGGGGAGGGGGGGGCACTTAAAATAGCAGAGGTATGATTTTTGATATCGCCCGGGACTCTCACCGCTCAAGGTCGACAGTAACAAAGCCTTTAGATCGTTGACTTTGCGCTCAGCCCTGGTTACGTTTTCTTTATTGAAATAGCTATAATCTCGGCACAGTGAACAAAACAAATTCAAAAAGTTTGGCTTTATTTGTATACTTTTACTGTATAATAGGCAAAATTTATGAGGAAACCGACTAAGCGTGAAGCCATAATAGGTGGCATATCTCTAGCAGTTACCATAGCTTTATCTCTTCTTATCATTCAGCATCGAAGCTACATCGAGCAGATAGCAGAGTGGGGCTATTTTGGTTGCTTTTTCATCAACGTTCTCACTAACGGGACCTTCATTTTACCCGGCTTCGGCATTGTTATTACATTCACACTGGGTGGAGTATTAAATCCTGCTATAGTTGGCGCCGTAGCTGGAATTGGTGAAGCTATAGGTGCTACTGGTGCTTATTTCACTGGATACGCTGGCAGGGGATTATTCCGAGATAGTAACAGCAGCATTTACCTTCGCTTCAGCAATATTATTGACCGCCACGGTTCTAAAGCCATCTTCTTCGTGTCAGCTGTATTGAGTCCTTTTTTTTACCCCTTCGCCGTATTTCTGGGCATGGTTCGCTTTGGTTGGGCAAGATTTTTCCTCGCCACTTGGGCAGGGAGGACAGTCAAAAGCATGGTACTAGCTTACCTGGGATATTTCGGTTTGCGCTCCATACTACAATGGCTGGGCTTGGACATTTAACTTGAGTTTCCCAAGCTGTTTTGTTATATTCTTGAACCAAACGGGGCTGTAGCTCAATCGGGAGAGCGTCTGACTGGCAGTCAGAAGGTAGTGGGTTCGAATCCCATCAGCTCCACCAGTATTTTCCCGGCTTTGATTACTACAAACGGGCCCTCAGAAAAAGAGGTCAATTCTACTTTTCCCTTCGCTCGCAATGACAACCCAGATATCAAATCCTGAATCCCAAGCACCAAATTCTAAACAAAAGAAAGGAAAATTCAATTCCTCTCATCGAAATACCAATGACCAAAACAATTTAGAGATTTGAATTTTAATATTTGGATTTGTTTAGAGTTTAGAAGTTAGGATTTGGAATTTATCCGCAGGGATTGCAACGCACCTTTCAGGTGCTCGCCAGGACAGCCTCTCTCTGACGAGATGGATTTTATACGAGATTATGCCGTTGACTATTATTGGTGGTACTCCCTTGTAGATTTTGCTTATACGATAATGGCAGTTGGCTCTATCACCCCTGCTCTGGCTCGATCAGGCCGTAGTCACCATTCTCACGGCGGTATATCAGGTTAAGCCTCTCGGTATCGGCATCTATGAAAAGAAAAAAATCGTGCCCCAAAAGCTCCATCTGACTTATAGCTTCATCTACAGGCATAGGTTTGACTAGGAAGCGCTTATTCTTTACCACTCTTTTGGGAGCCTCGATTTCCTCCGCCTCGATTGCCGCTCCTTGCCGAGCAAAGGAAATGCCTCTGCCCTTATCATATAATTTGCCTTTGTATCGCTCGATTCGCTTAGATAGCACATCCACTATCTTGTCAATGGCTGTGCGAATATCCTTAGACTCTTCCTGAGCTCTGATTAAGACACCTTTGCTGTCAAGGGTAACCTGTACAGTGAATCGCTGCTCAGGCAGCTTTGCACCTTCGTGGGAAATCTCCACCTTGCCTTCACCGATGGTAGGTAAGTAACGACTTAGTTTACCAATCTTCTTCTCAACATATGCCTCCAATGTTTCAGAGACCTCCACATTATTCCTAGCGATAATCTGTAGCTTCATTTCTCCTCCTTCAGTTGTAAATCTCCCTTGCTAACGTTAAGCCCCAAACAGACGCAGCGCCCTTGCTCTTGAGAGCTGCGGCACAGGACTCCAGCGTGGCTCCAGAGGTGCATACATCGTCTATAAGGATAATTTGTTTAGCGCCTACCTTTTCATCACGGCACACAAAAGCATCGGCTACATTCCTCCGGCGCTCTTCCACATCAACTGCTCTCACCTGAGGTTGTGCCTGCTTAACCCGAACGAGGCAATCCTCAATCACTGGCAAATCAATACGCCTACCCAACTCCCTGGCGAGAAGGCTGGACTGGTTATAACCCCTCTCTCTCAATCGCCGTGGGTGAAGAGGTACGCAAACCAAGGCTTCGCCAGGCAGGGGATTTGACCCAAGATAATCAGCCAGCAATTCAGCCAGACATGGAGAGATTGCCTTTAAATTTCGATATTTTAGCTCATGAATGGCTTTCCGTATTACCTCGTCAAACCTAAATGGAGAACGGATGCCGTCAATCTCAGTTTGCCTTTGCCGACAGTCGGGACATACGATGCCACTAGCCTGAGGTCTGCCACAGTTGGGACAAAAAGGGGATAATAGCCTTGGTAGTTTTCCAAGACACTCAGGGCAAAGGAAACCGCTTACTTTCCCACAGCCAACGCATCGGCGCGGGAAAAAAGAGTCAACCGCCAGCTCAACTAATTTACCTGAGCGAAGCAAATACTCTGCTAAGGAGTGTATTCCCGGCGCGTGCGAGTATGAAGTTCTCCACTGAGAATAGGCTCATTAAGGTATATTTCACCATTCCTGATCTTTATATTGTAACCACAATCAGGATGGGTACACACCCAAGCCTTGTAGTGGATCGGCGCCCCTTGACTACCAAAGTCAGACAGAGGCACTAAATCCCCCTTCCCGCATTTTTGGCACTTAGGTAATGAACCGTTTTCCAAGTTCCACCTCCACAATTAAATTTATTTACAGGTATCAAAAATAGTAAGTATATATTATCAAAAATTCGTTTGCAAGGCCACTTCCCGACTAAACCCAAATTTTTTAGATTTTTTTTAGATTTTCCTAATGACGCAGCCCAACCGTCGACAGGCAGGTATAAATAGCCCCGGCAGGCGTCAGTTGGCTTCTCATTAATCTGATAGCCTCGACTTTAATATGATACTTATCTTCAAAGATGGTAGAGCCCACAAGTTCGCCAAAGCTCCTTCTTTCCAGTGGTGATGCTTCTTGCCTGATGCGAGCCAGGGTCAAATGGGGTACAAAGGAGCGTTCCTCCTTAGAAAATCCCAAGGCGGCGAGCGCGGAGTCGATGTTTTGTTGTAACCTGGATAGCTTGTCCACCTCCCCCCCGATGCTGACCCAAAAGACCCGAGCTTGCCTCAGGCTGGGAAAAGCCCCCAGGCCTCCAATTTCCAAATGGAATGGAGAAATCCCCTGTGCAGCTCCTTCTATAGCCTCAGTTATCTCTGCTACCCGCTTGGAAGGAATATTGCCCAGAAACTTCAAGGTCAGATGAATTCCCTCGGTGTTCACCCACTTGACGAACTTATGTTCGTCTCTCTCCAATTCTTTTCTCAGCCTGGCTAATCCTTCCTTAGCCTCCTCAGGCAGTTCAATGGCAATAAAGGAACGGATTTGCTCAGTATTAGGTGACACTTCTGCTCCTCTCATCCAAGTGTAGCAGTTTTTGGGCATTAGCCCCCAAGATTCTGGCTTTATCTTCCTCGGGAAGCTGTGAAGATTGTATTTGTGCAAGCACTCGATTTTGGTGCATTAGAGGATAATCAGTGCCGAAGAGGATTTTATCACTGCCGATGATATGACTCATGTGCTCAAAAATCCCGGGCTTATAAAGGAAAACGGTGGCCGCGGTATCAAAGAAAACACTGGTGAGAGCCTTGGCTACTTCAGGCATGAGGGCATAAAAAGGCAACCCGCCACCCCAGTGAGCACAAACAATCTTTAAATTCGGGAAACCCGTGATAAAGGAGTAGAGAATGTCAGGGGTGATACTACCCTTGCCAGAATACTCATGCCCCACTGGCTCAGAAGAGTGGGTCAGAAAAATCAAGTCATGCTTTAGCGCGGTATCAACTAAAGGCTTCATCGTTGTCTTATCATCGAGATCGAAGCCCTGTATATCGGACCTTAATTCGCCAATTCCCTTAGCCCCGGCTTTAGCACATCGCTCCAATTCAGCTATGGCAGCATCTCCTGCCCCAGGTTGAATAGCAAAAAAGCCAACAAGTCTTGTCGGATAGCGTGATACTGAATCTAAAATGTAATCGTTTGTTTTCACACAGAGCTCATGGCCTACCCAGCCAATGTTAAGAACGACGGACAAATCAATGCCGGCTTCGTCCATACTGGCAAGTAGTTCTTCCGCCGTTACCATCTTGGCTTGCGGCTGCGAATAAAGCAAAGAAAAGCAAGGGTCACGCTTGATATATTCTTCACGCCTTTCCTTTAGCCAGGAGGGGAATATATGGGTATGAAAATCTATAATCACAGACGACATTATACCTTTTTTTGGTCTTGACATTGCGGGGGGAGTGGCATAATAATAGTATACGCTGGGGATTTTTGGAAAACTGAACTTCTACTCTGCGAAGGGACGAGGTATTATGAAGGAGGAGAAATGAAACACAAATTGATTGCAGTAGCTTTAATCACAGTCCTATTATGCATGGTTTTAAGTAATAGCATTGCTTGCACAACCCCTGCAACCGAGTATGTTTTGAATATCAGCAGCACGGAGGGTGGTGAGGTCACCGAGCCCGGAGAAGGCACGTATCCCTATTGTAAGGAGCAGGGTGAGAAGGTTAACCTGGTGGCGACTCCGTATGTTGGCTACCGGTTTGTCAACTGGACTGGCGATGTCGACACCATTGCCGATGTCAACGACGCCACAACCACCATGACCATGAACGATGACTATTCTATAACGGCTAACTTTAAAGAAATAGGCGAGTATGAGCTCACCATCTCCAGTACTGAAGGAGGGTCGGTAACCACCCCTGGAGAGGGAACTTTTATCTATGATAGAGAAACGGTGATCGACTTGGCGGCCGAGGCTGATGAGGGCTACCAGTTCGACAAGTGGACTGGCGATGTGGGCACCATCGACAATGTCGACGCCGCCACAACCACCATCACCGTGAATGGTGACTGCTCCATAACGGCTAACTTTATCAAGCAGTATGACCTTACCATCAGCAGCACGCAAGGCGGTTCGGTCACAATACCTGGAGAAGGCACGTATAGCTACAACAAGGATGAGGTGGTCAACTTGGTGGCGACTCCAAAAGTTTGCTACCGGTTTGCCAACTGGACTGGTGATGTGGGCACCATCGCCGATGTCAACGCCGCTACTACCACAATCACCATGAACAATGACTATTCCATAACAGCCAAGTTTGTCAGCCTGTTCGACTGATGATAACCAGTAACTTGACTTGACCTTGCTTCCTGGGCACTGAATCGGGCAGGCAAGGTATGAGGAGTCAGCGCCCAGTCCCTATCACTCATAATTCGCTGACTACTTGCCGAATGAGGGCGAAATTGTAGAAAAATCTCGGTAAAAAACTTAACATTATGGGGATGATATAATAGTACCAGGGCGCAATACAATCGTGCGATAGGCTAGCGGTTGTGGGAAAACTAAACTCTACAGAATGTCAATAACGCACCGCACAAAAAAGGGGTGGCCAACTCCCCTTCAGGCGTTATGGATGGAGATACGGAGTCTCGCAGACAAAGTTGATGGTATAGCGAGGACGGTATAGATGCAGATTGTTGGTGCCGCCCATAACCGAGTCAGTTGAGGGATAGCAGGGATGACCAAGTTGAGAGCCTGGAAATGTTTGTCGGTGGCGATGACATTTACGCTGGTTCTGGGATTCTGTGCTGTACCAGGTCCACTGGGCTGTGCCTGGCTGAGACGCGACCCGGTGGTCACCATCCCCGATGCTGGCCTTGAGGCTGTGATCAGGGAGGCCCTGAATAAACCGGAGGGAGACCTCTATGCCTCAGAGCTTGCCTATTTGCCGGATCTAGATGCTGTTGCTAGAGGAATCCAGGACCTACAGGGGATTGAGTATTGTAACAACTTGTCAGTTCTGAATCTTGCGGCGAATGAGATAAGCGATATATCTCCGCCAGCTAACCTCACCGGCCTGACAGTGCTGATTCTTGCGGAGAACGAGATTAGCGATGTATCCCCACTTGTTAACCTAACCAACCTAATATGGCTCGAGCTTCGGGGTAACCAGATTAGCGATGTATCCCCGCTTGCTAACCTCAGCAGCCTGTCATGGCTGGGTCTCTCGCAGAACCAGATAAGCAATATACTTCCGCTCGCTGATCTCACCAATCTGACACTGCTGTCTCTTAGTGAGAACCAGATAAGCGATATATCCCCGCTTACCAACCTCACCAACCTGACAACGTTGTCTCTTAGTGAGAACCAGATAAGCGATATATCCACGCTTGCCAACCTCACCAACCTCACAGCGTTGGGTCTCGAGGCAAACCAGATAAGCGAGATATACTTCCTTTCCAATCTCACCAGCTTGATGGTACTGAACCTTGCGAAGAACCAGATAAGCGTTATATCTCCCATTGCCAACCTGGCCAGCCTGACAGAATTGGGTCTCGAGGCAAACCAGATAAGCGATATATCCCCTCTTGCCGACCTCACCAGCTTGACACTCCTATCTCTCAGTGAGAACCAGGTAAACAATATATCCTCGCTTGCTAACCTCACCAACCTGACAGAGCTCGGTCTTGGGGATAATCAGATAAACGATATATCCCCCCTTGGCAGCCTCACCAGCCTGACAACGCTATCTCTTATTGAGAACCAGATAAGCAGTATATCCTCGCTTGCTAACCTCACCAACCTGACAGAGCTCGGTCTCGGGGCAAACCAGGTAAGTGATATTTCTCCTCTTTCCAACCTTAGTAATCTAAAGCAGCTCGCACTTGACAGCAACCAGATAACCAACATAAGCGCCTTGTCCGATCTCACTGACTTGAGTGCCGTCTGGCTTGATGACAATAACATTACCGACATATCGCCCCTTTCCGCTTTGATTAGGATGGGCGAGGTTGCAGAGGACGATCCGTGGCTGGATGAAAGGGATGGGACAAAAGTCTCCCTTGGTCTTCGCAACAATCAGATAACCGACATCAAAGCCCTGGTGGATAATGAAGGGCTTTCAGAAGGGGATGGGATTGACCTTAGAGGTAATCCATTGAGCAGTTATTCTCTCGACACATACATACCTCAACTTGAGGGGAGGGGTGTGAATGTTCTTTATGATGTTTAACGACCGCCCCTAGTACCACGGTGCTTCATCGATGCCGCAGTTCACGCCGCCTCAATTGCAGAGGAAATAGGAATTCTGCGTGAGTTCAGAGAGAAATACCTGCTCGCCAACCTATTGGGCGGTTTGTTGAAGCTTTACTACAAGGTCAGCCCGCCAGTGGTTGAGTTCATAACTGAGCATCCAAGCCTGAAGCCAATAGTGAGGCTCGGGCCATTGCCCGCTGTGGTAATGAGCACCGTAATCGTCAACGCTAACCCAGCCTAGAAGACGGCCATAATAGGCTTGCTGGCGCTGGCCCGGTGGTCATATTTCAATTGTTCCATCTTCAGTGGGAAGGATGACTCCTATTCCGCTGCCGCTCAGATTATCCACGTAAAATTCGGGCTTCTCAGAGTGCACCGGTATAAGTATTTCCGGTTGAATCTCTCGAGCAACCCGCAGCAGGTCGGGCCCACAGGCGTGCCCCGAAGCATGCAACCCCTTCTCTTCCTCTGGTATTTCCCAAGCGCCGTTCCTATACACAGGGAGGCCAAATGCCCGCAGTCGGAAGTGCTCGAGCCAGTGGTGCAAACGCCAGAAGTCCATTTCCTGCTCTTCATTGTGAGGCTCACTGGAGCTAAAGACATAAAGACTGCCGGCCTGGGGCTGTATGCTGGGCAGCTCATTCAAGTCCCAGAAGCTGAAGCAGAGGATGAAGTCTCCCTGGTTAGAACTAACATCCTTAGCCAGGACAATTTTGCTGGAGTAGTCCTGGTAAATATTTCGCAACCATGAATCAGGACTCTTACTAGCAGTTGTTTCTTGATAGATGACAATGGCATCCTCCTTGGCAATGTCAGGTATCTCTGATTCGAGAAGGCGAATGGTCTTCAAAAGGTAAGCGTCCCTGGGCAAAATGGTTAACTTCCTTTTTGTGTCTCTGGCAACCTGCAAAAAGGTAAGCAAGCGATTTACATCTCTGGGAGGAAAATCGGCAATGACCAGGCCCCGGGCATCGCTAATAGCTTTGAGGGCATTTTCATACACTTCCTGCTCGGAAACATTCGCCACTTTGTCCACATTAGTGCCTTCCAGGATTAATGCCCTGGGATGTACCTGAGCTGCTTCCTTTATCATTGCCTCGGTAAGTTTACCGTGCCTGCCATGAAGCCGCAGGTCGCCGCTGTAAATCACCCAACCAGCGCTTGTCTCAATACCCCAGGAACAGGCACCGGGAATGGAGTGGTCCACGGGGAAGCAACGCAGATTAAAACTACATTTATTAATATCGCCCAGCGGTTGTGAGGCAAGTTTTTTCCGTCGGGTAGCTTTTTCCCAAAAATTTTCGGCCTCCTCACTAAGCTCGAGCTTATCAGCAACGCAGAAGCTACGTTGACGGTCACCACTGCTGCTGGCAACATAAGCCCCCTGCTTCCATCCCTGTAAACATTCCTCCATCCTGGGGGTGAAATAGCACACCTGCTGGTCGAAGGCTGATTTGCCCGAGTCCTGTACTGCCTTGGCGATAAATGCCGTGGTCGCAGTAGCATATACCGGAATGTCCTCTATAAGGAAGGATATATGGCCGGAGTGGTCGAGATGGGCGTGGGTTAACAGAATTCCATCTATATCTTCAAGTTTACGATAATGCTCGGCTCGGCGAAATCGCTGCCACAGGTTTTCTGTCTCCAGGTCAGTGCGGTAAATGCCCTCAAGCTGGGGAAGCAGCCCCATTACTAACAGGTCGAGGAGTCCTGCTCCGGGTCGAGGCTTTAAATATTCCTCGTAAAAATTTCGATACTTACTATAGGGATAGCCAAAGTCCAGGAAAAGTTTCCCCTTATCATCTTCAAGGAGGATTTTATTGCCTCCGATTTCTCCGACGCCTCCGTAGAACGTAAGTTTAACCATGTCGGTAGTGTATCACAGAGAAGGGGGCAACTCTATTTTCCCTCTCTCATCATTGCGAGCACCCTAATTTTTGCCATTTGGAGTTTGAACTTTACTTGACATTTGAGCCTTGTAATTTGTAATTATTTAATCCCGTAGGGTTGGGACTTGTCCCCCGACTGAGAAGTTGTCATTCTGAGCCCTTCGCTTTGTGGCATTTCGTTCCATGGCAATCATCAAGGTCATCGGACTCGTCAACATATGGAGACAAGGACAATAAAAGAGCCAATCATGCCTAACATTGAATGGTACGGTCGGCTCTCGGTATGGCAAATATGATGTCCTGTCCCGGGACTGGTGTCTCAGCCATCTGATAGAGATGGGCAGGCTCTATTATACACCACGCAGGACTCTACACTCTCCCTAATTCTGCCATATAGCCCCCGTGGCTTCAACTATCCAAACAACGGGGTCAACCAGGAGTTCTCTGACAAGAGTCCTCAAGGTGTCATTTCTTGCTATGAAATCCGCTACGGGAGGGCTAAGCTGGTAGTACAGGGTGACAAATTGAGAGCCCACGGTGTTTTCCAGCAACACCGCATCCCGAAACTCTCGCAATACATCGATCTGTTCAGCGGTGGGAGTTCCGTAGGCTGCGGTGGCGATAAAACAATACCCTCCAGAGGGTTCTGGTTCTGGGGTTGATGGTGCCTCTGTAGTAAATTGACGGGTAGTACCCTCAATCGTTGTGTCATCATACTTAAGCTGGGCTTTGAAATCATACTGGGTGTCGGAGTCAAGCCCGGTGATTGACTTAGCATAGCTGCCATCCGCTGATTTAGACACCCAATCAGTAGAGGACCAAGCCGAGTCAGCTGACTTCTTGTAGGCAAAGCATACCTCCACCGAACTAAAGTTCCCTACAGTGTAGTTCATATTCAGAGTGGCTGAGTCGGTGGTGACTCCAGTGGCGGATTGTGTGGTAACCGAAGGCAGCGCATTCTTAAAGTTGGCGGTGACGGCTACGTTTTGAGCCGGCATGGTGATGGTAGTTGAGGCGGCATTGGCATCGTTGATGTTAGACCCGCCCCCGGTCCATTTTTCAAAGAAGTAGTCTTCATCAGCCTCGGCCACCAGGTTGACTACCGTTCCTTCGCTATAGGGAAAAGTCCCCTCTCCAGGGGTGGTTACCGAGCCACCAGTAGTGCTGGAGATGGTGAGGTTGTACTGATCAGATGCCTCTTCAAAGTTGGCTTGGACGGAGTAGTGCCCATAAATGGTGATGTTGGTTGAGGCAGCGTTAGCATCGGCAATGGGGGCGCCCGTAGTGTAAGTCCAGTTGACAAACCGATAGCCAGTATCCGGAGTCGCCACCAGGTTGACTACCGTTCCAAGGAGATAATTAAAAATCCCCACTCCAGGGGTCGTTACCGACCCCCCAGCAGTGCTGTAGATACAGAGTTGACGTGCACTAGGGACTGGCCCAGCTGACTGAGCCTGACAGTGAGCGGTGACGGCTACATTTTGAGACGGCATGGTGAAGGTAGTCATTGCGGCATTCGGATTACCGAATGTGCCCCCTGTTGCTGACCAGGTAACAAACTGGCAGCCCGTACCTAGAGTCGCCACCAAGTTGACCACTGTTCCCGGCGTATAGTTAAAAGTCCCCTCACCGGGCGCGGTTACGTTGCAACAATCGGTGCTGGCGATGGTGAGGTTATAGCTACAGATCGCTACAAAGTTAGCGGTGACGGTTACATCTTGAGCCGGCATGGTAAAGGTAGTCGTTGCGGCAGTCGCATTACCGAATGTGCCCCATGGCGCCGTCCAGTTAACAAACGCGCAGCAACCATCTGGACTAGCGACCAAGTCAACCACTGTTCCCGCGGCATAAGAGGAAGTTTCCTCACCGGGCGTGGTTACCGAGCCACAAGCTGTGCTGGTGGTGGTGAGGTCATACGTCACAGCCGGACCCCATGTAATCACGACTTTCCCCTTAGCACCTGCACCACCAGCGTGCGGACCACCATAATCGTTCGATGTTCGTCCACCACCACCACCACCACCAGCTGCAGTTCCGGGATTGCCGTTCCTATTCATCTCTTCGCTCACGTGGCCGTCGAGCTTAGCACCACCAGACCCGCCGTTGGCACCGTCCCCACCTGCGCCCGAGTCACAGAGTCCACCGCTATTACCGTTCTCACCGTTTTCACCGGCAAGGCGGGTATCACCAACTGAAGCTGCTATTGTCCCACCAGCCCCTCCTGGCAGCTGGTAACTCGGGTAACCCGCTGTATTTGCCGTGCCGCCTGAACCGCCTGCGGCACGAACAAATGCATTAGCAGGAATGGTATCGGGCCCGACAAATGAGGGGCCGCCAGCGGTACCGTTATCTGCAGAGACCCCGGTTCCCCCTGCTCCAACGACAACCTTCAATATCTGTCCAGGTGTTACGGACACCGTTGAATTGGCGGCATAAGCACCTCCGCCCCCACCGGCACCACCAGCTCCCTTACAGCTAATATAATCATCACTTCCTCCACCGGCGCCACCGCCTCCCCACGCCTCAACCGTGATTTGAGTTACCCCTGCAGGAACTGTCCAGTTAAAGGTTCCAGGGGTAGTAAAGTCTTGGGTAGCTGCGCCTACCTGGCCCCCAGGTGTCATTACGAGTCCCACGCTCAGCGCCACCACCAGGGCAAAAGATACTCTCCATATTGCTCTAAACTTACCGCTCTTCAAACTCCTAACCTCCTAATAGACATTCCTTCCCTCGGCTTGAGCCATGTCAATTACGTTCCCCTGCACAGCCCCTACAACAGAACAGCTAAGCCTTTCCTAAAAACCTCCTCCATCCTTCAGTTTCCCTCGGTTTAATGTCATTGTGAATTATATTCCTGTTCTCCAATGTTAGCACTGTATATACACATAATATTACAGAAACTACCCGCGTGTCAATAATACTTTCGTTACAGTACCTGTCAACTATCGGGTGGCAGGCTTCTCTCTTGACTATTGTGCCTTAACGCTAATCTTCAACCTATCTATTTTACCCACGCCCTTTAATGAAGAGACCAACCCTATTATTGTGTTTGTGATAACATCCTTGGGGAAAGGGGTAAGGGGGATTTCATTCCCATTGACAACGAGCTTAGCATCGTTCTGCTCCAGATAAAGTTCCAGGTCCCGTATGTTTTCAGCCCCTTTCAAGCAAGAGACTGCACCGACCACAATTCGAGTCAGGAACTCCTCGACGAAGGGGTTGAGTTCAGTAGATATATTGTTGACCGTAAGCTCTGCCCCAAGGTTCTTTTCCATTTTACACCTCCTGGTCTATAACTACGCTGTTTAATTTTGCTTTTCTGTTCCATGGGAAATTAATATCTGGCGGCATCTTACTTCTTCTTTGCCTTCCCTTCCTTGAGCTCTTGATAGACCTTGATTATTTCCTCCACGGAGCTTTTATCTTCCAGAGTTGTGAGGTCTCCAACGTTGGTATTATTGGCGACGGCCTTCAAAACCCGCCGCAAAACCTTGCCGCTCCTTGTCTTGGGTAGCCTGGGGGCGAAATAAATCTCATCAGGAACTGCTATAGGCCCTACCATTCTTCGCATGTGACCAGCAAGGTCTTTTTTCAGGTCCGGAGAGGGGACAACACCTTCTTTGAGCCTGACAAAGATGACTATGCTTTCGCCTTTCACCGGGTCTGCTTTGCCCACAACCGCTGCCTCAACTACCTGAGGATATGATACGGCAGCGTCCTCTAATTCAGCAGTGCCTATTCTATGCCCAGCCACTTTGAGTACCTCATCAGCCCTCCCCAGGACCCAGAAGTATCCATCTTTGTCCTTTACGGCGTAGTCGCCGGTATAGTAAACTCCGGGAAACCGCGACCAATAGGCTTCCCTGTAACGCTCCGGGTCTCCGTGTATGCCAAGGAGCATCCCGGGCCAGGGCCTCTTGATTACCAGGAAACCTCTTTGCTCCGCCGACACTGGCTTGCCATCCTCACCAACTACATCAGCCTCTACCCCCGGCAGCGGGAATGTTGCTGAGCCAGGCTTAAGAGGCACGCACTCTATGCCAGGGCTAGGTGAAATCATGACGCCACCGGTTTCAGTCTGCCACCAGGTATCAACGATGGGACATCTTTCACCACCGACATGGCGATAAAACCAGAGCCATGCCTCAGGATTAATGGGCTCTCCCACGCTCCCCAGGAGTTCCAGACTGCTGAGGTCGTGATTGCTTAGCATCTCCTCTCCATATCCCATGAACATCCTGATGGCTGTCGGTGAGGTATAAAATATGGTAACCCCATATTTCTCGATAATATCCCACCACCTTTCAATCGTAGGATAGTCGGGAGCTCCTTCATAAAGTACAATGGCTGCCCCATGTGCTAATGGGGCATACACTATCTGGCTATGGCCGGTAACCCAGCCAATATCAGCGGTGCACCAGTATACCGACTCCTCTCGAATGTCAAAGACCCACTTATAAGCAGAGCAATTATGTACCAGATAGCCACCTGTGCTGTGGACAATTCCTTTAGGCTTGCCCGTGGTACCCGAGGTGTACAGTATATAAAGAGGGTGATTCGATTCTACCGGCTCCGGTTCCACGAAGAGTGCTGCCTCTTCAAGCAGGTCATCCAGCCACGATTCCTTTGGCGACTTTACGGTGACCGGAGAACCAGTTCTTTTAACCACAATAACCTTCTCCACCGAGGGGCACTTTGTTAAAGCCTCATCGGCTATACTCTTCAGCGGGATTATCTTCCCCCTACGGAATCCTCCGTCAGCAGTTACCAGCAACTTGGCTTGTATATCGTTGATCCTGCCAGCCAATGCTTGAGCACTGAAACCGGAAAAAATCACTGTGTGAACGGCCCCAATCCTGGCACATGCCAGCATGAAAATAGGCAACTCGGGAACCATCGGCAGATATAAGACAACCTTGTCCCCCTTGCCTATACCGCAATTCTTCAAGACAGAGGCATACCTGTTGACTTCACGATATAACGTGGAATAGCTTAAGACCCTGCTGTCTCCCGGCTCACCTTCCCAGTATATAGCCACCTTACTCCTCCGCCACGTCTTTACGTGGCGGTCCACACATATATGCGATGCATTCAGTTTCCCTCCTACAAACCATCTGGCAAAGGGCGGCTTCCATTCCAGCACTTTGTCCCACGTCCTGAACCAATCTAGCTTACGTGCTTCTTCCGCCCAGAACTCCTCTGGCTCTTCCAGGGACTCTTGGTACATGTTGAGGAATTTCTTTATAGGAAAATATCGGGACTTAAATGGCAAAGATAATCCAGTCATAGCTTCAATTCCTCCAATGATTCATTTTGTAGTCGTCTGATTTATCAAGCACAAACTCCAACCATACCACTCCACCTAACAAATTTGGCAACTACATGAATGCCTGGCGACATCTTACTTCTTCTTTTTCACCTTCTCCGCCTTCCCTTCCTTGAGCTCTTGATAGGCCTTGATTATTTCCTCCACGGAGCTTTCATCTTCCAGAGTCGTGAGGTCGCCTATGCTGGTATTGTTAGCCACGGCTTTTAAAACCCGTCTCATAACTTTACCGCTCCTGGTCTTGGGTAACTTGGCGACGAAATAAATTTCATCAGGAACTGCTATAGGCCCTACCTCTTTTCGTATGTGACCAGCAAGGTCTTTTTTCAGGTCCGGAGAGGGGACAACACCTTCTTTGAGCCTAGCAAAGATGACGATGCTCTCGCCTTTCACCGGGTCTGCTTTGCCCACAACCGCTGCCTCAACTACTTGAGGATGTGAGACGGCAGCATCCTCTAATTCAGCAGTACCTATTCTATGCCCGGCGACTTTAAGCACTTCATCAGCCCTCCCCAGGATCCAGAAGTACCCATCTTTGTCCTTTACAGCATAGTCACCGGTATAGTAAAGGCCGGGAAACCGTGACCAATAAGTTTCCTTGTAGCGTTCCGGGTCTCCGTGTATGCCAAGGAGCATCCCGGGCCAGGGCCTCTTGATTACCAGGAAACCTCTTTGCTCCGCCGGCACTGGCTTGCCATCTTCGTCGAATATATCAACCTCCACTCCCGGCATCGGCAATGTTACTGAGCCAGGCTTCAGAGGCAAACACTCTATGCCAGGGCAAGGTGAAATCATGTTGCCACCGGTTTCAGTCTGTCCCCAGGTATCAACGACGGGACATCTTTCACCACCGACATAGCGGTAAAACCAGAGCCAGGCCTCAGGATTAATGGGCTCCCCCACGCTCCCCAGGAGTTCCAGACTGCTGAGGTCGTGATTGCTTAGCATCTCCTCTCCATATCCCATGAACATCCTGATGGCTGTCGGTGAGGTATAAAATATGGTAACCCCATATTTTTCAATAATGTCCCACCACCTTTCAATAGTAGGATAGTCAAGAGCCCCTTCGTAAATTACTGTGGCCGCCCCGTGTGCCAGCGGGGCATACACTATTTGGCTATGGCCGGTAAGCCAGCCAATATCAGCAGTGCACCAGTAGACCGATTCCTCTCGAAGGTCGAAGACCCACTTATAAGTAGAACAATTGTGTACCAGATAGCCACCGGTACTGTGGACAATTCCTTTAGGCTTGCCCGTGGTACCTGAGGTGTACAGTACATAAAGAGGGTGATTCGATTCTACCGGCTCCGGTTCCACGAAGAGTGCCGCCTCTTCAAGCAGGTCATCCAGCCACGATTCTTTTGGCGTCTTTATTGTGACCGGAGAACCAGTTCTTTTAACCACAATAACCTTCTCCACCGAGGGGCACTTTGTTAAAGCCTCATCGGCTATATTCTTCAGTGGCACTATCTTTGCCCTCCGGAATCCTCCGTCAGCAGTTACCAGCAACTTGGCTTGTATATCGTTGACCCTATCAGCCAATGCTTGAGCACTGAAACCGGAGAAAATTACTGTGTGAACGGCACCGATCCTGGCACATGCCAGCATGAAAATAAGCAGCTCCGGTATCATCGGCAGATATAAGACAACATTGTCCCCTTTGCCTATACCGCAATTCTTCAAGACGGAGGCATACCTGTTGACTTCACGATATAACGTGGAATAGCTTAAGACCCTGCTGTCTCCTGGCTCACCTTCCCAGTATATAGCTACCTTACTCCTCCGCCACGTCTTTACGTGGCGGTCCACACATATATGTGATGCATTCAGTTTCCCTCCTACAAACCATCTGGCAAAGGGCGGCTTCCATTCCAGCACTTTGTCCCACGTCCTGAACCAATCTAGCTTACGTGCTTCTTCCGCCCAGAACTCCTCAGTATCTTCCAGGGACTTCTGGTATACATTGAGAAATTTCCTCAGAGGAAAATATCTGGACTTAAATGGCAAAGATAATCCAGTCATAGCTCAAATCCTTCCGATGATTCTCAGTATTTTTTAGTTGACTGATTTACCAAGCACAATCTCCGACCACACCCCCTCTGCCCAACAAATTGGGCAAATACAACAATATCTGGCGACATCTTACTTCTTATTCCCCTTCTTCTTTCCACTCTTCTTTGCCTTCTCTTCCTTGAGCTCTTTATAGGCCTTGACTATTTCCTCCACCGAGCTTTCGTCTTCCAGAGCCGTGAGGTCTCCTACGCTGGTATTGTTAGCCACAGCCTTCAAGACCCGCCGCATAACTGTGCCGCTCCTCGTCTTGGGTAGCTTGGCGACGAAATAAATTTCATCAGGAACTGCTACAGGACCCAGCGCCTTTCGTATGTGACCAGCAAGTTCCTTTTTCAAGCTCGGAGAAGGAGCAACACCTTCTTCAAGCCTGACAAAGATGACGATGCTCTCGCCCTTCACCGGATCTTCCTTGCCCACAACTGCTGCTTCAGCTATTTTAGGATGTGAGATAGCAACATCCTCTAATTCAGCGGTACCTATTCTATGACCGGCCACCTTAAGCACCTCATCAGCCCTACCCAGGATCCAGAAGTATCCGTCTTCGTCCCTTACTGCATAGTCACCGGTATAGTAAACGCCGGGAAACCGTGACCAATATTCTTTCTTGTAGCGTTCCAGCCCGCCATGTATGCCGAGAAGCATCCCCGGCCAGGGCCTTTTTATTACCAGGAAACCTCTCTGCTCAATCGGCACTGGCTTGCCGTCCTCGTCGAATATATCAGCCTCCACCCCCGGCAGTGGTAGCGTTACTGAGCCCGGCTTCAGAGGCACACACTCTATCCCCGGGCAAGGCGAAATCAAGGCGCTTCCGGTTTCAGTCTGCCCCCAAGTATCAACAATAGGGCAGCTTTCACCACCGACATGACGATAAAACCAGAGCCATGCCTCAGGATTAATGGGCTCTCCCACGCTCCCCAAGAGTTCCAGACTGCTGAGGTCGTGCGTGTTCAGCATCTCCTCTCCATATCCCATGAACTTCCTGATGGCTGTCGGTGAGGTATAAAATATGGTAACACCATACTTCTCAATAATATCCCACCACCTTTCAATCGTAGGATAGTCGGGAGCTCCTTCATAAAGTACCATGGCCGCCCCGTGTGCCAGCGGGGCATATACTATTGCGCTATGCCCGGTAACCCAGCCAATATCAGCAGTGCACCAGTAGACCGATTCCTCCCGAAGATTGAAAACCCATTTATAAGCAGAACAATTGTGTACCATATAGCCACCTGTGCTGTGGACAATTCCTTTAGGCTTGCCCGTGGTACCTGAAGTGTACAGTATATAAAGAGGGTGATTCGATTCTACCGGCTCTGGTTCCACGAAGAGTGCTGCCTCTGCAAGCAGGTCATCCAGCCACGATTCCTTTGGCGACTTCATGGTTACCGCAACACCAGCCCTTTTAACCACAATAACCTTCTCCACCGAGGGACACTTTGTTAAGGCCTCATCGGCTATACTCTTCAGCGGGATTACCTTCCCCCTCCGGAATCCTCCGTCAGCAGTTACTAGTAACTTGGCTTGTACATCGTTGACCCTATCAGCCAATGCTTGAGCACCGAAACCGGAGAAAACTACTGTGTGAATGGCCCCAATCCTGGCACATGCCAGCATGAAAATAGGCAGCTCCGGTATCATCGGCAGATATAAGACAACATTGTCCCCATCACCTATACCGCAATTCTTTAAGACGGAGGCGTACCTGTTGACTTCACGATATAACGTGGAATAGCTTAAGACCTTGCTGTCTCCCGGCTCACCTTCCCAGTATATAGCCACTTTACTTCTGCGCCACGACTTTGCATGACGATCCACACATATATGCGAGGCATTCAGCATCCCACCTACAAACCATCTGGCAAAGGGCGGTTTCCATTCCAGCACTTTGTCCCATGTCTTGAACCAATCTAGCTGACGTGCCTGTTCTGCCCAGAACTCCTCTGGCTCCTCCAGGGACTTCTGATACATATCGAGAAACTTCTTCACAGGAAAATATCTGGACTCAAATGGCAAAGATAATTCAGACATAGCTTAACCTCCTCCAAGTATTCTTGTCGGACTCTCTACTTGCATCCTTAAGCTCCTTATCACACTATCCAAAGATTTTTCCCCTATGAGCAGCTATTCGGTGGATATAGTATAGCCAGCCGCCCTCCAAGCTGTCATACTGCCCAAGACATTGTATACCTCTCGGCAGCCTTCCCGGAGCAAGATACTGGCGCCGAGTCCGGCGCGGTGCCCGACATTACAGAACATGGCCACCGGTTTATCCTTGGGAATATCCGCCATTCTCTCTTGAATATGTCCTACATATATATGCTGGGCGCCCTTTATGTGGCCCTCGTTCCATTCATTCTCTCCCCTATCATCCAATATGGTTAATTCTTCCCCGCCGTCTATCTTGGCTTTAAGTTCGTGCACCGTCAAGACTTGCAGATGCTCCACAGGAAATCCTGCATTGTACCAGCCTTCTACGCCACCCTTGAGATAGCCGACAATCCGGTCGTAGCCGGCGCGTATCAAATAGCGAACTGCCTTCTCCAGATGATGCTGGTCATCTAATACCAGCAGGATAGGCTTGTCATAAGGTAATACCAAGCCAGCAAAAACAGGCAGTCCCTCAAGCCAGATGCTGTAGGATCCCTTGATATGGGCGCCGCCAAAGGCAGCGGGATAACTCGTGTCAACGACCACCGCCCCTCGCTCCATCTCTTCCTTGAAAGCGGCTGGAGGAAATGGAGCCGGTAGAGGCAGACATCCCAATAGGGGAGGCCCTTCCAAATTATACTTCTCCATCTGGCGGAAGTAATGAGGCCTCTCTGGGTTCTCAGCTACTTTGTATTTTATGAATTCGTCCCTGCCCATCTGAAGTAGAGGGCTTTGGGCTCTTTCCACGCCGAGGGTACTCTCATCCCGGTCAGCAATATTCATGCCACAGACCGAGCCTGCCCCGTGGGCCGGGTACAGAATAACCCCACCCCCCAGGGGGAGGAGCTTATTGAAGATGCTGTCATAGAGATTTGAGGCAAGCCTTGGAGCCTCTTCGGGACCGTATAGGTCAGTCCGGCCAACATCGCCCACAAATAGCGCGTCGCCCGTAAATACCATTACCGTGTCTTCGCCAGTGGAAAGGTCAGCCACAGCATAGGACATGCTCTCGTCAGTATGCCCGGGAGTGTGTATAGCGGTCAACCTGAGCTTACCAATTTGAAACTGCTGTCCCTCTCTCAAGGTATTGCCATATTTCCAGTCCAGCCCGGGGCCATGATAAATTTCAGCTCCGGTGAAATGACTCAGGTCCACAGAGCCAATGACATAGTCTTCATTACGATGGGTTTCAAGAATGTATTTAATCCTTAGGCCCTTCTGCTGAGCTATGTCAATATAAACCTGGCAGTCACGTCGAGGGTCGATCACAGCAGCATCGTTTTCCGAGCCAATCAAGTAAGAATTGTGGGCTATCCCTTCTGATTTTATGCGCTCAAAAATCATCTGCATCATCCTCTCTCAATCATTGTTGTCGAACGATTTCCGATACCCGCTTGAGCAAAATATCAGCATGATTCCGTTCCTCTACGGCTAATTCCTGAAGGAGTGTCTTGGCATCTGGGTCCCCCACCAATGCCGAAGTCCGCTTATAGAAATCGTACGACATATACTCCTTTTCCAACGCTATTTCCAAAGCCCCCATCTCGTCAGAGAATTTCTCAGCTACTTTGGCTAGAGCAGGACTGATTTCAATAGCGCCTTCCATGTGTTCCACCTTAAGTTCTTGCTTGAGCTTCTCCAAAGGCGGAAGTACCCCTTTCCCAAGCAGAGTGATTGCACGCTCCCACAGCCTCTGCATATGTCCGTCTTCGGCATCGGCTAGCATCTGGAATTTCTCCTTCGCCTGAGGCGACGTAGTCTTTTCTTTAGCTGCTACATAGAAATCCCAAGAGCCCTTCTCCAGTTTAATAGCCAACATTAAGATGTCTTTGACATCAGCCGCTTCGGTTACCAACTCAGGCCTCGCTTCAGGCATTCCAATTATAGTTTCATAACGCCAGTTAAGAATACCACCTTCCAGGTTATGAATATCTTTAAATCCCAGCCCACAGAGCGCTATAGCTGCTGCCATGCCTCTGTGCCCTGAGCGACAATAGGCGATGATTTTCTTACCTCGCTCCAGCTCTTCCCGCCTGGCTTCCAGTTCACCCAGCGGAATAAGCATAGCCCCGGGTATATGCCCAGCTTCATACTCTTCAGGCTGTCTGACATCTAGAAGGAGAAACTCACCCTTCTCGTCCTTGTCTAATACTGCTTGGACTTCGCCAGGTGTTAGTGTTTTTATTTCATCCGCAGCGCAAGCTAACTTCGTCATAATAGTGTTCTTCTTAAAACTCCCTTCGCCAAGCCAACGCTAAACCTCTACCAAGACTCTGCCGTCTTCCACCTTCACATTGTACACCGTAAGGTCTTTGGAAATCTTGAGTGCACTGCCTATCTTCGACATTAGCCCTCCTTTTAACCAACGCACCACCTGCCCATTACTGATATCAAATTGAGAGCCGTGCCGGGGACAAGTGACCACAGTTCCTTCCAGTTTGCCCTGCGATAAATTTCCCTTCATATGAGGGCAGAGATTATCAACGGCATAGTACTTATCCCCAACCATAGCTAAAAGAATTTGACGCCCTGCCACATTCACTGCTTTCATCGTTCCGTTTTTCAGGTCATCTATTTTAGATACCTCTGTAAACTCACCCATAAGGCACCTCCTTTCACAAATCCGAGTTATTAAGCAAAGCCTTGCTCACCTAGCCAAACTAACTTTTGGCGAGGTATTTTTCAGGATTCTGGTCAAAAGCCTTCTTGCAACCAACAGCGCAGAAGTAGTATTTCTTTCCCTGATACTCGGAAGTAGCTGCTGCCTTAGCTTCCTCTACCTCCATCTTGCAAACTGGGTCTACGGCCATTGAGCACCTCCTCTCATTAAGTGCTAACTTTAACTGGCTTAAACCTTCTTAAACGCAGTGAGTTTGATACCACGGTGATGGAGCTAGCCGCCATGGCTGCTGCGGCCAAGATGGGATTTAGGAAACCATACTCACCCAAGACGAAACGAAGCCCAGAGGGTACACCTATGTTCCCGAAGACAAGATACAATACCCCGGCTGCCACCGGAATGAGCGCAGTATTGTAAGCAAAGGCCCAGAAGAGGTTCTGCTTGATAGTCCTCATGGTACGCTTGCTCAGGGATATAGCGGTTACCACTCCCATCAAGTCACCACTAATCAGGGTAATATCTCCAGTCTCCATGGCAATATCAGTACCAGTGCCAATAGCGATACCGACATCTGCCTGTGCTAATGCTGGAGCATCGTTAATTCCATCGCCCACCATTGCCACCACCTTTCTCTCTTCCTGCAATTTCTTGACCTCTCTAGCCTTATGCTCAGGGAGCACCTCAGCCAGGACACGATCAATGCTTGCCTCTCGAGCAATTGCTTCTGCCGTACGCCGGTTGTCCCCAGTGAGCATAGCTGTTTCAATACCCATCTTGCGCAGCGCTTGGAGCGCCGCTTTGGCGCCTGGCTTTAAGGTATCAGCCAAGGCAACGATTCCTGCTACTTGACTATCCAGTCCCAGGAACATCACCGTCTTACCTTCTTCAAGTAGTTCAGCGGCTTTCTTCTCCAGCCCGTTTAGGGAAAACCCTCGTTCTTCCATTAATTTAAGGTTGCCCAGAAAAAGCTTCTTTCCTTCCACCGAAGCCTGTACACCCTGCCCCGGGATGGCATTAAAATCTGAGGTCTGAGATAATTCCAGCTTCTTCTCCAGAGCAGCCTTAATCACAGCCTCACCAAGTGGGTGCTCTGAGTTATGCTCAACGGAGGCAGCTAGCTGGAGGACCTTTTCCCGGGAGAAAGAATGAGCAGAGATTATGTCAGTCACTACAGGTTCACCACGGGTCAGAGTGCCCGTCTTATCTAAGAGAACGGTGTTTATCTGGTGAGCCCTCTCCAGAGCCTCGCCATTCCTGATGAGAACCCCATGCTCGGCTCCCTTGCCCGTGCCGACCATAATTGCAGTTGGAGTAGCCAGCCCCAAGGCGCAGGGGCAGGCGATAACGAGCACGGCGACAAAGTTGAGGAACGCGAAGGTTAGGGCTGGAGCTGGTCCCACAAAATACCAGACTACAAAGGTCACGATGGCAATGCCAATCACTGCCGGCACGAAGTAGCTGGCGATAACGTCAGTAAGACGCTGAATAGGAGCTTTGCTTCCCTGCGCTTCCTCCACCATTCGGACGATGTGAGCCAGCGTTGTATCCTTACCCACCTTGCTTGCTTCGATTTCAAGGCTGCCGGTCTTGTTAATGGTAGCACCGATAACCTTATCACTCACATTTTTCTCAATAGGGATACTTTCTCCGGTAATCATCGATTCATCAACACTGGAGTAGCCCTGGCGCACTATGCCATCTACTGGCACCCTCTCGCCAGGACGTACCAGGATAAAATCACCAACCTGAACTTCTTCAACGGGAATTTCCCTCTGCTCGCCTTCACGGATAACCAGAGCGGTCTTCGGTTGCATGCCAATAAGCTTCTTTATTGCTGCCGAGGTCTGTCCTTTGGCTCTAGCTTCCAGAAAACGGCCAAGGAGAATCAAGGTTATAATCGCGGCTGAGGTATGGAAGTATAAGTGGGGCTCCAGTATGCCGGTGGCAAACAGGCTGGGGAAAATAACGGCTATCATGCTGTAGAAATAAGCCACCGAGGTACCTACTGCGATCAGGGTATTCATATCGGAGGTCCTGTGTTTCAGAGCCCCCCATGCCCCCCGGTAGAAGCGCAAACCCGCCCAGAACTGCACTGGCGTAGCCAGAGCCCACAATAGATAGGACTTCCCAACAAAGGAAGTACCCCAGCCTAGGGCCATGATTGACGCGGTGAGGATAGCAGCGATGATAAATCTGTTCCTGAGAACTCGAATCTCACGCTGGGCGGCGGTGGTGACATCCTCCAGAGCCTGCACTTCGGGGCCAAGTTCATAGCCGGCGTCTTTTACCGCCCGTTTCATGTCAGCCAGCCCCGTTCCGTCCAGGTACTCCACGGTAGCCTTCTCCGAGCTCAGATTCACACTGGCTGAAATCACCCCCGACACACTGGATAGAGCCTCCTCTACTCGGGCAACACAGGAAGCGCAGGTCATTCCGCTCACCGGGAATATGGACTTCCTAGTGGCGACCCCATACCCCAATTGCGAGACGGTATTCTTAATCCTGGCAAGGTCTACCTTCTTGGGATCGTATTCTACTGAAGCCTTCTCCGAAGCGAAGTTAACGTCAGCTTGTGCTACACCAGGAGTCTGGGAAAGACCCTTCTTGATAGTAGCTGCACAGGTAGTGCAGGTCATCCCGGTTATATGGATTGAAGCCTTGTCAGCCTTCTTGGAATTAGGCTTATCAGCCATTATATTTTCCCCGCCTCACGTCTTAATCGTTTAGTTCTTTTGGGAGTTGTAATTTATGGTGAAGCGACCTAAATTTCTACTAAGATACAGCTTCTTCCAGCTTCACAACACATTAGTCAATTGCTGGGGTTGCTCTCTCCTCCCATTGCCGAGGCTCGAGCTGGCATTCCGTTGCCATCTCGACATACCGATTAGCCTTGCCCTTCTTCTTCCTTCAGTAGGTCATCAAATACATCGGCATGGTATACTTCGTGGTCCCTTATCCGGGTGAGAAGCTCTTTCAGGTCAGGCTCCTCAATTTCTTTGGCAGCGCGGTCATATTCAGCCGCCACCTTTTTTTCGATCTTGACATCTGCCCGAAGCATATCAGCGGTCTTGGTGGATTTATCAACCTCAATATGCTCAATCCTGGGACTGCCTTTTTTGTCAACCATCTCTTCAGACAGCCATCCCATATGTTGCATCTCGTTTATAGCCTGGTCCTCCATTTCTTTCTTGACATCCTCGTTGGGCGTCATATAGGAATGAAGAAGGTATTGAAGGATAACGGTATATTCATGCTCGATGCCCCAGTTGAGAACCTGGGTAATCTTGTCCTGTCGGGAACCTCTTAAATCCTTGGCACCTTCCTTTTGAGCCTTATTCACAAAGTGTTCGAAGTCGCCTCGGTGTGACTTTTCATCGGAGAGAATTCGCTGCAACAGCCGCTTTATCTTAGGGTCGCCGATGGCTTTAATGTGTTCCTCATATAAGGTGATTGCATCTTTCTCTTGCAAAACATCATTTCTCATCCAATCAGGAACCGACTCGCCGCTCGTGCGCATGTCTCCCCTCTCAAGGCTGGGAGTACCGCCAAGGCTGACTATGGTCTCAGCCAGCCAATCAAAATGACGCATTTCCTCCCGGGCGATAGCCTCGATTTCACAGGCCATCTCGCCCTCGCCCATAGCATAGGCGTGGACCAGATATTGAATGATGGCTGCGTGTTCGCCCTCAAGATCTTGATTTAGTAAAGCAATAATTTTGTCCTTATCCATTCGTTCCTCCTATATTACTCGTTTTCTCACCTATCTTGTCGTGAAACGCAATTAACCTACCGTACCAACAAATTGTCGGTCTTCTAAGGGTAAGACATGCCCCTATAGACATGAAATATCGGCTAGTGGCTATTTTATCAGCTTGGCTCCCTCTTCACTAAGCTCGTACCTATCATCTCTTTGCTTAGCTAGCCCAGCCTGAGTAAGTTCGCGGAGCCCGCTTCTGACCCTGAATAGCGGCAGTCCAGTGTCTTTGGCTATTTCTTCGGGAGACTTCAACCCTGCCTGTAGCGCACGGAGCATCTTGGAACCTGACTCAGTAGGTTTACCATCAGGGCTAATACATGCCATATTCTCCTCCTATTTTGTTTACAGCTTCTTTTTGCAGAGA
>Ga0315546_1000485_pt1 | contig 28575 bp, 28 predicted proteins | sample SalMarSW160170MG_FD_203833 | JGI IMG/M metagenome (GOLD analysis project Ga0315546, IMG submission 203833) | Salt marsh sediment microbial communities from the Plum Island Ecosystem LTER, Massachusetts, United States - Salt Marsh Sediment SW1601-170 ...
GGATCTGACCAATATTTATCTCAAATTAAACGATACTTCAAAAGCTTATAAAAATCATGTACTCTATAAACAATTCAGCGATTCTCTGATGATAAGCAGCAATACAAAAGGCCTTACTGATGCAAGGTTACGTTATGAGACGGATTCTCATATTAAAGAGGTGGAACTTCTTTCTTTAAGAATTAAGAATCAAAAGCTTATGATTTATGGATTTACCGGACTTATCATATTAACTCTTGCAATAGGATTACTGCTTTTCAGAGGTTCACAGTTAAAAGCTAAACGTCGTATCAGCGAGATGAACAGGAAGATATCGGAAGTTACCCAGGCGAACCTGCGGCAACAGATGAATCCACATTTCATTTTTAACACCCTTAACTCTATTCAGTATTATATGTATCAGCACGACAAGCTTGCAACAAACAATTATCTCACAAAGTTCTCCAGCCTTATGCGCAAGGTGCTTGAAAATTCTCAGCATACATCGGTAGCCCTGCATGATGAACTGGATGCCCTGGACCTTTATCTCGAACTTGAGCGTATTCGATTTAAGGATAAATTTGATTACAGGATTGATGTAGATGAAGAAATAGACACTCTCCTTTATAAGGTTCCAACAATGCTGATCCAACCTTATGTTGAGAATTCTATTTGCCATGGACTCATGCCCGCAGAAAACAAGGGATTCATTAAGATTGATTTAAAATTGAACAGTGATTATATCAACTGTACAATTGAAGACAACGGTATTGGCCGGGAAGCTGCACAAAAAAGGAAAGCAAAAAGTGATAAAAATCACAATTCTCTGGGTACACAAATCGTATCATCACGACTTGATCTTGTAAATACACTATACGGTACCAGTTTGAAGACAAATTATACAGATCTGAAAAACAATAATGGAGAACCTGTAGGAACCCGTGTAGAGATCCATATTCCAATAATTACATGAGCAGGAAATTAAAAACAATCATTGTTGATGATGAACCTGATGCCGTAAATTTCATTAATTCAATTATAGGGGAATACTGCACATCTCTTGAAGTTGTGGGCAAAGCCTATAATGTCACTGAGGGTGTTCAGCAAATAAAAAGGGAAAAACCGGATCTTGTATTTCTTGATGTTGAAATGCCTAATGGCACTGGATTCGATCTTCTTACCCACTTCCCTGAGAAGACCTTCGATGTAGTGTTCATAACGGCTTTTAACCATTATGCCATAAAAGCGATCAAGTTCAGTGCGGTTGATTACATCCTGAAACCAATTAATATAAATGAGTTTATTGAAGCAGTCAACAGAGTAATCCGCAAACGGTCAGAAAAACATTCTCAGAGCAACGAAAACTTCCGGATACTCATGGAGAACCTGAAATCATCACTTCCATCACGGCTTGCCATACCTACTGCTGACGGGATGGAATATCTTAATCCCAGGGAAATTATCCGTATCGAAGCTGACCGCAGTTACTCATGGTTTTACATATCAGGAAAACGGAAAATACTTGTGTCCAAACATCTTAAAGAATTTCAGGACCTTCTTGGTGACCGCCATTTTTTCCGATCACACAATTCACATCTCATAAATCTCAAATATGTCAGAAAATATATCCGCAGGGAGGGAGGCTACATAGAGATGACGGACGGATCGCAGATTCCCATATCACGAACCAGAAAAGATCTTTTTCTGGTTCATATGTCAAGATTTAAAGGTTGATTTCTTTCTGCTGCAGATTACACGGATTTATACGTATAGTTACCTATAAAAGAGAGAGGCACCTGAAGGTGCCTCTCTTTTCTTAAATTAAAACCTAAAACCAGGATCAACCGGATGGCCATAGAAGAGACTTTATTTTAAAGCTAGAGCAGCTTCCTGATCTCTGATAAGAAACGGGTAATAAGCCGCGATGAGCCTTGAATTAGTTCGATCGTTGTTTTGCTCGCACGAAATCATCTTCTGATGAAAATACTGATCATTATTCAGATTTTCATTGACGGTCTTATACCCTTCTTTTTCAAGGTCTTTATCCAGTCGTTCAACTCCGAAATAATTATCGGTGCAAACGTACTGGATCGACAGATTGTCTGATAATACATAATACTTTTTGCATTTTGGTGTTTCATCGAGTGCAAGAGTAACCTTCAGACCTGTGTTCTGATAGGTGATTATGAACGCTTCAAGTTCTTTGCCATTTATTACAATGGGCTGGTCCATAGTCTCAATTCTGTAATCTCCAAATGCTGTAAAGGTTTTTCCTTTAGCAACAAGTTTCTGGGCAAATGATGCAGTACAGATAACGATAATAAGTACTGCTGATAAAAACATTCTTTTCATGACTTAAAAAATTAATTAATAATAATTTTGATTTACTTTTTACTGTCTATATGTCCTTTTTGTTTTCCATTTCTTTTGAAGTCTGAATTACAAACTTCATATCGAATTTATAATATTGTCAGAAACTAAAAAGCTATATCCAACGAATAGCTTATTTGAATTAACGGATGGTAAGATGTAACTAAAATTATCTGACAATGATCTACACCGGACACAAAAAATATGGAGATTCATATTTAATCAATGCCGAATTAGTCATATAATTAAATTTTGTATAGTTTTATTATGGTATCCGTAAATAGTATTTACCCTGTGAAAGGGCAGGTTCAATAGGAATTGTTGTAGTAAAAGAAATGATAGAGATGATCCCGATAAGGGTTGAATGTCATTCAGGTTATAAAGCGGATGAATATCCAAAATGCTTTTACCGTGATGATGAGAGATTTCAAATACAGGAAATAACAGATCGCTGGTACCAGGGTGACCGTAATCCTGAATGGCCTGTTTCAGATTACTTTAAGGTTAAAACAACCGATGGAAAGCAGCATATCATCAAACATGACCTCGAAAGTGACAGGTGGTTTCTATGCTTATAAGACGGTAACCTCGAAAAAATCAAAGTACATTTCTTTACCCTGTATAGGTGAGTTGCAATTAATAACATTGATATTATGGGTTGATTGAGTATGGATTATTATTAAAGTACAGTAAAAAAATCGTAACTTTAATCAATCAGGAGGGAAATTACATCCCTGTAATCTTAATATTATAATAAAATGCATGGATCAAGCAACCCGAACTCAAAAAAAATGAGCAGATCAGGTTATTCCTGCTGCTGTGGTAATCATGAGAAAACAACAAACGACATAACAAGAAGACAGTTTGTAAGGATTACCGGAACCGGCGCATTGGGGACAGTTGCACTGTCAGGCCTTTCATGGTCCTCTATCATGTCAGGCCAAACAACTGATGAATTTACAATTCAACGGCAACCTCTCATTGTAAAACCAGTCTTCATGTATGATGTGCCTTCGCAGCGTAAACAGACCAGCTGGAGACACTGGGGCGGCATTCAGACTGAGGAGGATGCCGCTAACGAGATTGTACGGATCAGGGGAGAACTAAATACCCTTGGCTCCAAAGCAGATTTCCCTGTAAATATTCTTCCCGTTTCCGGTGTCCGGACATCCCAGGAATTATTAAATACCAGAGATCTGGATTCCGCAGATCTGTTTTTGATATATGCTGCGGGGGGAGGATCAGATAAGTTCGATATATTGAATGATATGGGGAAAAACATTATATTCTTTTGCCGTCATAAATCGGGCCCTGTGTATTTGTGGTATGAAATAATCAGTCCTCGTTATCTCAGAAAACATACAGATGTACTTACTGTAAAAGGTATAGATGAGGATGATGTTGTTATAGACAGCCAGGATGAACTGCTCTGGCGGATGAGAGCATTATGCGGATTAAAAAACACTGTTAATTCAGGCATTCTGGCAATTGGTGGACCCGGTGCATGGTCTCAGCCACTGGATGTTATTCTGAAACTGGTACAGGACAGGTATAAATTTAATATTCAAACTGTGACTTATGATGACCTGGGCAGGCTGATTACTGAAGCTAGAAGGGACAAATCAGTAATAACCAGTGCAAAAAACCGCTCCGAAAAATACCTTGCCGGAACGGGGATAAAGCTGGAGACACAAAGAGAGTATGTTGAGAATTGTTTTGTTCTGGAAGATGTCTTTAAACGGTTAATGGACAAATCCGGGTGCAGGGCAATCACTGTTAATAATTGCATGGGTACCATCATGCCATTAGCTGAAACTACAGCCTGTCTTACGCTGAGTCTGCTCAATGACGCAGGATATCTTGCATTCTGTGAATCTGATTTTGTGGTTATTCCTTCAGGAATACTGATGGCGAACATTTCAGGAAAACCTGTTTTCCTGAATGATCCTACTTACCCTCACGATCAGTTAATTACGCTGGCTCATTGTACGGCTCCTCGAAGAATGAACGGCAAAAGTCTCGAACCTGCAAGAATCATGACACATTTTGAATCGGATTACGGGGCTGCTCCAAAGGTTGAAATGCATGTAGGGCAAAGCGTCACGAATATAATGCCTGACTTTGCATTTAAACTGTATACAGGATTACCAGGAAAAATAGTTGACAATCCGATGCTTGATATCTGCCGTTCACAGATTGATATTGGTTTCGAATGTGAAAGCAGGATTGTAGCTGAAAAGATGCACGGATTCCATTGGATTACCGTATATGGTGATTATTTAAGGGAGATGGATTATGCGCTTAAAAAGATCGGAATCAAGTTCGAAAATCTTGGTTGAATTCATTTTGGCCTTGCAATAAAGGACATAAAATGAAAAAGACGGATAACCTTATTGAAGTATCAAAAAGAATAATTGCCGATTGCTCTCTTGAAAATGGTAGTATTGTAGCCGCTAATACTTATAAAAATTACTACCCTTCTGCAGCAAAAAATTATATGTATGTGTGGCCCCGCGATGCTTCTTATGCCTGTGTGGCCTCAAACATTGTTGGATTAAATGAAGTGCCGGAAAACTTTTTTAGCTGGTGTATGAACCGGGCTGAAGGTTTTAAAACATCCGGATTATTTTACGAAAAGTATTACCCGAACGGATTGAAAGCCGGGCATAGATTTCAGCTCGACCAGACAGGAACTTTTTTATTTGCAGTGTGGCATCATCTGAAAAACAGCCGGTTAACAAGAAATGAATCAGATTATTCGGGATTAATAAGAACAGCGGCTAATGGTATTTGCAATGTCTGGGAAAAAGATTGTTTTACCTTAATTACAAATGATTTGTGGGAAGAAAGGTTATGTTTCCCTGATCTGCAGGAGAATTTTTCATATTCTTTAGCTTCCTGCATAAAAGGACTTCGTTGTGCAAACGCATTAGTGCCTGAAAAAAAATGGTTAAAAGTTGCCGCAGAAATGGAAGCCCGTCTGGATGATCATTACGCAGATTTCTTCGTAAGATCATATGGTAAAATTACAGATAAAAGGATTGATGCTTCAATTATCGGGCTTGTTTATCCGTTTGAAGTATATGAAGCAAACGATATCCGGATAGTATCGACAATAAACGAGATTGAGAAAAGACTCTCGGTAAATGGGGGGATTCACCGGTATGAACATGATGATTATGACGGTTGGTTAACTGAAGGGGAACACAGGAAAAAAGGCTCAGGGGCGTGGCCTTTGCTGAACTTCTGGTTGTCTGTTTATTATGAAAGGAAAGGTGATATGAATAAAGCAAAACAATATTACAATTGGGTTTTGAAAAGGATCAGGGATGATTGTTTTATTCCCGAACAGATTTTTGAAAATGATATTCAGGTATCGGTCTCCCCCTTGCTCTGGTCTCATGCCATGTTTATTATAGCATCTGACAAGTTAAATTATTTATAGGACGTACCGGCCCCAAATGATTGATGATGTGTAGTCACCACATCATCAATAGAGAAAAAGGTAAATTATTGTTAAAAACTTAGTATCTTGTCAATGATTTGCTATTCCGGTCAAAAAACAGATTATATATGAAATATTTGGCGGTACTAATTTTAGTATTCTTATTGTCGTGTAAAAAAGATGATAACAACAATTGTGTCGAATGCAGGATAACATATCTGGTAACTACCAGCGTTCCTGTGGAGGGATATCCTTTAACTACAACGACAACAGTTGAAATATGCAACGTGACCGATGGAGAAATAACAGCTTTTGAACAGTCATGTCATGGAGCCGATACAGTTGTTATAGAAAATGTTACATATATTAGCCGTTATTCAACTGTTTGTGATCGTAATTAGAAGAGTTTTATTTGCTCTTCCTGTCAATTAAATAATAAAGAACAAGGCTGAATCCTCCAAATAAAAAGATCATTGAAGTATAATTAGCACCTGGTTCAAGAATTCCGGCCACAGAAAGAATTGCTCCGATAATTATTCCGACTGCAACTCCCATGAACAGCATTCCGACATTCAGGGTAAATTTGTTCCAATTTAAGGATTTTCTTATCTGATTTTTTCCGGTATTGAAAAGGCTTGCATCTGCGCCTTTTTCTATGAGTGCAAGTCGTTCTTTATTTCTGGTTGAATAAAAAACGTAAAGTATTCCGAAGATTGTTGCAAAGAGTGCAATAAAAGCAATTAATGTATTCATGACATTTTGTTTATTAATTAAACATCTATTTTATATCTTTAGACATATTATTTTGGGTATAGGTTACATCGATCGGAAAAAAAGTCAGTTCAGAAACTATTAAGTTAATGCGATCGTCTAATAAGCAATACGATGGATTATAAAGGTGACATATTCTATATCAGACAGGTTTTGGAAGGTAAGACAATCGCATATACATATCTTGTTGACCAGCATAAAGATCATGCATTTAACCTGGCTTTCAGAATATGCGGCAACCGCGAAGAAGCAGAGGAAATTGCCCAGGATGCGTTTATAAAAGCTTATAAATCACTTGGAAATTTCAAGATGAGAAGTAGTTTCGCAACCTGGCTTTACAGGATCGTTTATAATTCCGCTATCTCCTTAATCAGGACAAGAAAAAAAGTCATTTCTCTTGAAGATTTTCCGGGTAATACAGCTGATTCAATGAGTTATAGTGACAATGAAGCAGAAACAAAAGCAGAAGAAGAATACAGAAACACTTTGTTAAATATTGCACTTCAAAAGATAAGTGAAGAGGAAAAAGGATTGATCAGCCTTTATTATTTTGAGGAAATGACAATTGATGAAATTTCTGCAGTAACCGGCCTGAACAAATCTACCATCAAGGTGAAATTATTCAGAGCCAGACAGAAAATGTTAGAAATAATACAAGAAACCGAAAATAGAAATAAGATTCATTATGAAAAAGCCAGGTAAATTCGAAGATGATATTCTCAGGAAATACATTAATCCACGGAAAATTGAGAAAGCTCCGGAGGGTTTTACAGGAAGGTTAATGACACTTATCCAGATTGAAAAGGTACCTGTAAAAGCCGCTGATAAATTCCGGATTAATTATCTTGTTCCTGTTATTTCAGGTACTGTTGCCGTTTTGCTGGTAGTTTCAGCAATCTTTCTTGGCACAGCGGAAAACATAACAGCTTATGATCCTGTTATTAGATTTCTTGATAATATCAGGATACCCTTCCCTGATATTAAATTCGATTACTTCTATAACATTACAATTCCACGACTAATCTCTTATCTGGCAATTGGGTTTTTTGTTCTCACATTGTTCGACAGGGTGCTGAATAGCTTGTTCTACAAGCGGAATAAACAGTAAAGTTTATGAAGCGTTCAAAGATTTAGCAATGTAACAATACTTAGAACTCAGCCTATCTGGAAGCTTATTCAGCGAGGTACCTGTCGAACTAATCGTTTACAAAGGTTTTGGGCATGGTATATCTAAACCGAAGGAGCGCTTGGCCGCAACCTGGCATAACTGGCAGTGGTTTAATAAGTATGTGTGGGGGGAAAATGTAGAATTGCCGTTGGGAGAGAAAAAATAATTACAGATATGAGAGTTATTATCAATATCCTAATGGTCTTAATACACTCTGTATCAAGAATTAATTACCATTTATAACAATACTTTATTACTATCCCACGGAAATAATCTCCGGGGGCATTTTTAATTAAAGAAGCCAGCACCCTAAATAGAGAGTATGACAACCCTTAACTAACCTAAAACTAACCTAAATAGAAAGGATGCTGGCAATATCAAATATCAGAAAAATAACATTATCAGGCAAAAAATAATTTTGTATTCAGAATAAATAAAGAATACCTTTGATTTGCATTGATCGACCCTAAAATGTAAAGGACGACCTCTTGTGTAATAGCCCCCGGTGAAAATCAGGGGTTCTTTGTTAAAGAAAATTGACTTTGGCTTTTTGGTGGTGTAATTTTGTCTGCAAGCAAGATAGTGACGACATAAACTTGCTTTATTAAGAAAAGGTACTTAATGAAAAAATCAATCATTATGAGGAAGATATTTTATGTAATAACTGCATTATTAATATTGAATGCAGGGTGCAACCAAAAACCAAAAGAAAGTAAGGAAAAAGAAAATGCAGAATCCGAACTCAATACAATTCAAGATTTTCGAGAATATATTGAATATTCAATGAATGTGAGTTAAAATACAACCGTCAAGACTACATGGGGGCTATTGCCGATTTTACTAAGGCCATAGAAATTATGCCAACGTATAGTCTTTATATAAACAGAGGTATGGCTAAGCACAAACTTGGAGATTATGAGGGAGCAATTGCTGACTTTACTAAGGGTAGTAAAGAGACTATGCCTAATAATGATAACGCATATCAATACAAAGGAATGTCAAAGTACGCTTCACAGGCTTTTCTTGCCGATGGCTTTGGTTAGGATAAACCTTAAGGGTTAATCCACTGGTCAAGTCGACCGCAGCCGGATGCTGGAACAAAGGGCTAAAATATTCCTGGATGCTATTGAAGTACGTCGCATATGATCCTATGAAGGTCATCAGACAATCTAAAATTTCCTCAGAAATAATAAGTTAATGTAAATCCCGGACCGATAGATTGTGCATAATTGTTAAAAATTACTATAGGTGAGATGTTCAACGATCCGAGGTACGGATACTTTTTATTGATGATTGATTTTATTCGTCCTATTCTGCTCAGGTATACTATGCTGGCTATAGTTCCTCCTGCAAGCACTCCTGCTCCAATGCCAATAATAACTTTATTCATTCCCTCGGCACCTATTAATTGTTGACCTATAGGTGAATTATCATCAACCTCGTAAGGAGAAATCATAGGAAGAAAAATCAAAAATCCTCCAACACCAGCAGAAATGCCTGAATAAAGCAACCCTTTCTTCGATTCTCTTAACGATTCAGTGAGTTGTTCATCTGATAGAAAATTAATATCTGCCACATTATACTTTTTGACATACCATTGGCCGAATGAATTTATAAATGAGCTAATTAGCAGACATGCAACAATAATTGTTCTTCTCATAAGGCTCAATATGAAATTTATTGTACATTAAATATAGTAAAATAAGTTTATGAATGACTATAATATTGCAAAAAACGGTTAAATTGACCACCCATCACCAGGATTAAGTGTTTGTTGTTAAATTGTTTATATAAACTGAGATCTGACCCGCCAAATGTGGTCAAGAGGTTCGGCTTTTGCATTAATAATTCTTTTTCTCCCTGAAAACAAAAGCAATTGTTCCTTTTCTCGTGCTGGGGATAAGTATAGCCATATTTTACCAATGCCTGATACATGGTCTCGCATCAGCATAACATGCAAAAGTGATAGTAAGATACCACTCTCAACAATATGCCCTTTTACTGCACCTATATGAAAGACATGTAATATGATTTAAGAATAAGTTGACTTTTGATTTAAAACGGTATAACTTTGAATAAAAAAAGTTTAATAGGTCATATATGAAAAAGATTTTCTTGTTCATTCTTGCTTTTATTTTACTCATTAATTGCTATAGCCAAACAAGGGAAGAGTTTTATCGCAGGGGTATTGAAAAGCTGTCAAAACTTCAAGACTATAGTGGAGCTATTACAGACTTTACTAAGGCAATAGAGATTAATCCTGAGTTTGCAGAGGCTTATTGCAACAGAGGAGTGGCTAAAGGACAGCTAAATGACTATATTGGAGCTATAGCTGACTATACTAAAGCAATAGAGGTCAATCCTGAGTTTGCAGAGGCTTATTGCAACAGAGGAGCATTAAAAACAGGACTTCAAGACTTCAAGGGAGCAATTGACGACTATACTAAAGCAATAGAGATTAATTTTGAATTAGCAGTGGCATACAGCAATAGAAGCAACGTAAAAATGAGACTTCAAGATTCTAAGGGAGCAATTGAAGACATTAATAAGGCTATTGAGGTTGATCCCAAGTATGCAGAAGCTTATTACAACAGAGGATTAACAAAAGTACTGCTTAATAACTATGCTGGAGCAATTGCTGACTTTACCAAAACTATTAAGTTAAATCCTAAACTGCCACAAGCATATTACTATAGAGGATTTGTAAATAGCGAGTTCCAGGAGTATTTTAAAGCAGTAAATGACTTTACTAAAGCCATTGAGATTAATCCTAATTATGCTGAGGCTTATTGTGATAGAGGCATTATATACTCTGGTGTATCTTACTATGATAGAGCTATTTCCGACTTTACTAAAGCAATAGAGATTGACCCAGAGTATGAAGAAGCCTATTATTGCAGAGGCGGCGCAAAGTTTAATTTAAAAGACTACCAGGGAGCAATTGAGGATTATAATATAGCTATTGAGATTTGTCCAGATGAAGAACCTGTAAAAGCAGTTATTTATAACAATAGAGCAAATTCAAAGAATTTTCTTAACGATGTTAGTGGAGCAATTGCTGACTATACCAAAGCTGTAGAGATTGATCCAAAATATTCAGACGCCTATTCAAACAGAGGCTCCGCAAATTAAACTAAAGGATTATAAAGGAGCAATTTCGGACTTTAACATGGCAATAGAAATTAATCCTAAGCATCCAGGGGCTTATCACAATAGAGGTTTGGCGAAGGACAGTCTTCAAGATTATTTAGGGGCAATTACTGACTTTACCAAAGATATCGAGATTAATCCGTGGAAGGCATCAAGTTGCGAGCTTAGAGGTAATTCTAAGTACGAATTACAAGATTATAGTGGAGCAATTGACGACTATACTCTGGCCATAAAGATAAACAAAAAGTATTCAGATGCTTATTACCGAAGAGGACTTGCAAAAATAAAAATAGGTAATAACAACAGTGGATGTCGTGATTTAAGAAAAGCTGTAGAGTTGGGTTTGCCAGAAGCCCACGAAGCAGTTAACAAATACTGCCAATAAGTATGGAAAATCCGGTCAGACTAATCGTCTGAAACTGGACAATGCCGGTTCTTGGCATTCTTATAAAAACAGAAACATCCAAGAGGTAATTACATCCATTGCAGGGCTTGCACATCAACATGGAAAGCCCAAGAATGACACAGCTTACTATGAAAGGGGTTTAGCAAAGGCTCTCTTGCTGGATTATCCGGGAGCAATTGATGATTTTACATGGGCAATTGAGATCAATCCTGAGGATGAGAATACTTATAAAAGCAGAGGTTATGCCAAAGCGTTTATCCATGATCACACCGGGGCAATTGTCGATTATAAAATGGCCCTGAGATTAAATCCAAAAGATGCGCAGGCTTATTTTTTCAGAGGTATCTCAAAGTCTGAACTACGGGATTATGCGGGTGCAGTCACTGACTATACTGAATCCATAAAGTTTAATGCGACTAATAAGGAAGCATATTACCGGAGAGGATTTGCAAGGATGTCCTTTAAGGATTTTCAGGGAGCTCTGACTGATTTTAGTGAAGTTATAAAAATTGATTCCACATTTACAGATGCATATTTCAACAGGGCATATGCAACAAGTGAACTGAAAAACTACAAGGAAGCAATTAGCGACTATACAAAAGTCATTGAGATTAATCCAAAGTATTCAGATGCATATTTTAATAGAGGACTTGTGAGGGAAGACCTCAATGACTTCGCTGGAGCAATAGTTGACTATACCATGACTATTCAGAATAATCCAATAGATGAAACCGCATATTATTACAGGGGGCTGGCTAAAATAAAAACAAGCCAAAAAGAAAGCGGATGCTTGGATTTAAGTACGGCAGGAGAATTAGGTTTTGATAAGGCTTATGAGGAAATAAAAAAATACTGCCGATAAGTATCCTTCATTTATTTCACGATGTTTACTTAATCACTTCTTTATTGCTTTCTCGTCATTATAGTCGGTTTTATCAGGATTAAGTCCCGTTGTGCCCTTGACAATGATACAATCTTGCTCTAACATAAATAAAGCTTGAAAAGAAATTCATCAGATTTAAGCCTCCCTTTTAAAATTCATACATCTGTAATCCATAGAAATGGGGTGGATGGATTTTTATTTGACTCGTAAATAAATAAATAAGTCAATCATTACTTTAAAAGGAGAACGACTACGCATATCCATAATTATATCAATCAAATACAAAGATTCTGACATCGCATTACCTACAGTCTACTCCTTCATTATTCTGGAACAAGTAGTTATGAGAGTAATGCTATAGCCCGCATTACACAACCAAAAGATGTTGGACTTTCGGTTCGATTTATGAAAGATAATTAACCAGATCACCAGTTTTTTCAGATTACTCCCTGAATATAAAGGCAGAATGATAATTATTCACACGAACAAAGAAACACACTGTAAGTCAATATATTAATTGTGGGAGTAGCATATCTGATAGGAAACCAGAATAATTCACCCCACCACCCTGATCAAAGAATTCTTTTTTCAACCTTATAATAAAAAGCAATTGATCCTTTTCTCATTCGAGGAGTAAGTATCCCAATATTTTACCTGACGTATGCCTGATATATAGGTACTATATCGGCATAACAGATAAAAGTGATAGTAAGTATCCACTTTGATACATATGCCATTTCTCTACCCATATATCACCAATAGGGGTATGATTCTAAAATAAAATTGACTTTGGCTTTTTGGAGGTGTAACTTTGTACTTTAGTGATTGATATAAAAAGAAGGTTATAAACGAGAGCTTTATTATTACAGGCATTTGAAAAGGAGGTAAATATGGCAAGTAATAAGAGGATTCTTTTAGCCACCTTGTGTGGTGTTATTTCAGGATTGCTCTGCTACCTTGGAGCCAGGATCATTGGAATAGAAATGGGATTGGACGACTTCATGATGATACTGTTTCACAGGACACTTCTAGGTTTTGTGATAGGAATATCTTCATTAAGGTGGCATTGGGTGTTGCACGGCATACTCTTAGGATTAATAATCGGAATCCCTAATCCACACTTTTTTAAGATGCTGCATGGTGATCTAAGCTGTGGCCTTTATTTTTTCATGGGTGCTGTTTGGGGTTTTTTGATAGAACTCTTTACATCAGTTGTATTTAAAGCAAAGTCTATCCAAACATAACAAATATTTAAAACGGCATTTCCTTCAACGCTGTAAACTGTAGCTGCAAAGTCTTGCTGAACGAATCCAATCGGCATTCGCTGCAGTGGATGCTAAGTTGTATTTCCTTACACCATTTTCGATTGTAATAAACTTAGATTTCTTCAGTTTCATGGTATTTATTTCCTGCTTACAAAGGTAGAGAATAAAGGGTGATAATAAATAACCCCCGGTGTGCTATTCCGGGGGTCTCACTGCAACTACCGGAAGGACTCAGGTCTTAAACTGGACATTATTGTTCATAATCATTAGGTCGCGAGTTCAATTCCCACTCGCGATGCCTGATAATGATGTAGTTACGAAGAATACATCATAATTGCTTTTTTATTGAATTCACAAATGATCACACAAAAGTCTTTTTAGGATATGTTATGAAATAGATTTCTTTTGGACAACAAATACTATTCATTGTACGTGATGTCCGTTAAGGATGCATACGTCGGGTTTAATTTCTTTAATTCAAGGGCACGGGGTGATAACCGGCAAGATTCCAATAAATACTACCCAGCCCGCAGGATCCGGTCTTTTTCAAGTTCCAATCGGCGTATGTATTTAATATAGGCAAGGTTCCCGGCAAAGGTGATGAAGAAATTCATCCCTGATTTGACTGTGCGGTGAAATGATGATCTGATGGTAAATGTTTTCCTGTATGCCCACCGGAATCCTTCGTCCAGTGCCTCCGGACTCATAAGTTTTGGTCGAAAAACAACGTGCTGGGTATCATAGTGTCTCCAGTTTTCATGCAGCAACCTGCCCTCTTTCTTCAGGCGAAGAAAAGACTGTGTCATCGGGTATGGAGTATAAACTGCATACCGGGGGATATCTATCCTGTTGTCCTGGACAAAATCAACGGTCTTTTCAAACACGGTTTCGTCATCTTCCTCAAACCCGAATATGAAACATCCCATAAGGATGATATTACGTTCCCTGAGAATCTCAATGATTTTTCGATATTCCTGGTATTTGTTAAATCCTTTGTTGATGAATTTCAGGGAAGCATTGTTCAGGGATTCAAAACCGATCAGAATATAAACGCATCCACTATCCCTGAGTAATCCGGGAATCTCGGGATCTTGAAATACCCTGGTGGATACCAGTCCGCCCCATTGCTTTCTCAAAGGAATCATTGCCCTCAATAATTCTTTGAAATGATCCATATCCTCACCCATACTCACATCGTTGAACACAATTCTGCGCGACCTGATTGAGGCTATCTCGCTGATAACTTCAGACACCGGGCGTACCTGCCAGCCGTATCCTGCAGCCGGGACAGAACAAAAATCACAGTTTGCTTTACAGCCCCGGGTTGCCTGTACAACATTGGGAACACCGTAACCCATCTTCTTCTGCAGGTCACGTCTGGGAGGTGGTAAATGATCAAATTGTCCCTTCTTATCCCTGTATTCAGGTTTCAGCTGTCCGTTTACGAAATCTCTGAGCAGTCGTGGCCAGCTTCTTTCTGCAAATCCAATAACGACACTGTCGGCATGTTGTCTCACCTCATCTGTCATCAGAGTGGCATGAATCCCTCCCATAATGACAGGTACGTTTTTCCTTCTGTATGCATTGGCGATCTCATAAGCACGGTTGGCCGTACCTGTCATACAACTGATAGCTACAAGGTCAAAGCATTTTTCCCAGGGTATCTTCTGGATACTTTCATCAATCAATGTGATACAGGCATCCAGGTCATCAGGAACAAGCGAAGCCAGAGAAGTGGCTGTTAGCGGGGCTTCACGGAAAGATGTGCACCATGGTCCGATTGAAAACCTATGGATACGTGCATCCGGTAATATGATACCTATCTTCAGCATCTATTATAAGGCTTTGGTGTAACCTAACGCCTTGCCCAGGCTCTCCGGTTTTTCAAGCTTCGGAAACTTTACCGTACCCGGCTTCCATCTTTTGGACTTTATTAACATGTATTCCTTCAACACCTGGTCATTCATCAGGACAACCTCAGGTAGTTGCAATTGACTGAGCCTGCGGCAATAATCATAATGGAAATTGCTTCGTAATTCCCGATCAAGTTCCTCAGCCAGTAATTCGCTATCAACCGATGATGCAGCATAATTATTTTCATGAATATACAGAAGATACCTGCCAGTTCCCTCATGCACCTCAGGTATTAAAAAATGAGCTTCACCGGGGATATTAAACCTTAGGAAAACATTCCTGAGGGCATCCGATACATGATATTCATGTAATTTTTCCCCGCAAATATCCGAAACGAGGTCTTTTTTTCCTATAAACCTGAACCGGGGAAGGTCATTATAGAAACCCGTTACCCGGATTATATCATTCAACCGATATCGGTATAATCCTCCTCCGGTTGTAACTACCACTTCATAGTACGTATCCTTTTTCAAATGTTGTGCTGGCAACACATCACCAGTAACCTGGTCTATGAATTCATAAAAATGGGAAGTGGCGGCCAGCACAGGATCTCCTGTTGTAAAGGGAATACTGACTATTGCTTCTGTTGCCATTAAACCTTTCCCCTGGACGGGTATTCCGGGGAATAATTGACGGATCCGAGGAAGGAAATCACCTGCCCAGCCGTCCGTCCAGCAACTGATCAAGCTGAGTCTCGGCCATATCGCCACCCATAACCGTTGATCATCTGATGGATGTTCCTCAAACGCTTTTGATAAACGTGTCGCAAGCTTTGGCTGTACCCTTAGAAACTGTTTTAATTGTTTTAATTCAGCATCGGTAAGTTCAGTTGGTGGATTTATCGATCCTTCCCTTACATCGTGGAGGAGTCTCTCGCTGAAGTTCCTGATTTTATCACAAAATATACCAAGCAGGGATGGATTCCATACAGATATTAAGCTGAGTTCAGGGGATGATAACAGGAAATAAGCAGCGACATAATAGTAATTCTCCATATCGGAAATATTGCTCACCGCGTTGGGCATTGCCATAAGAGGGTGCAATACCATCCCGGCCAGCTTACCGAAATAGTTACTGTCCTCATCAAATTCGACCGGGACCATTGATTTAATTTCCGGCAGATCACCGGCAGGAGTTATGACCCAAAATGATGTCCCACTGCTCAATCCTTTGTAAGTCTTATAATTATAATATATCCAGGGACCGAGTGCACTGTGAAATTCCTGTGTTAACTTATTTGTGGAAGGAATGAGTTTATGACCGGATGAAGTGCCACTGGTTAATGAAAGTCTTTTAATCGTCTGTTTGGTTAGGACCTGCTTTTCACCAGCTCTTATTCTCTCTATAAATGGCAGATAATCTTCGTAGGAAGTAACAGGTAATTTCTTCTGAAACTCACTAACTGATCGGATAGATAAAAAATCATTAATCTTCCCATAGAGACATCCAGAGTTATTCCTTAAAAGCTTCAGGAGATAATTTTCCTGTGTCACTTCCAGATTATTCGATGCATGCTCCAGCCTTGCAGCTGATTCTTTGTACACACGCAATAGGATCCTGTTCGATATAAGACAGGCTGGTTTCATTAGACTTTCAGTGCTCTTCTGATGAAGGAAGTGAGGTTGTTCACAGATAATTCAGCGATACATGCCAGCTCGTTGCCTTTATGATATCCTGGATTTGATCTGTAGAAAAACTCTACATGCGGATTGATCCGTTTACTGGATACAGGTTCATATTCCTTTTTAAGCGACTGTCCGGGATCATTAACGCGGATTACTCCTGACTTCCTGTCGTAGCTGGACCCGAACCTGTCAGCTGCCAGTGCATCAACAAGGGCTTTAAGTTCAATTTGTGGTTCCCTGTCATACCTGGGATAAAATTCTTTGAAGAATACGGGAAGGAATTTGTAAGTACGGGCACCTTTGGATATCAAGAACCAGTATATTTTTTCCCCTGGATGATCCTTTATCAGCGAAAGCATTAATTCTACGAATGCTTTTGGAAGTTCAAGGCTTCCCCATTGTTTCCTGGAGATTATCGTATCACCTGAGTAGAGGATCAAACAGCTTTCTCCGTTATGTTCGAATTGATAGGTCATCTGGGTGGAAAATCCTTCTATCTCGAATGTTTTCACACACTCCAGAAGTATGACGTATTCCTTTTCTTCCAGGTCTCTATCGAAGATCTGACGTGTCATATTAGCGTAATATTCATCCATCAGGCTGAACATCCTGTTCCTTTGTTCGAGGGTCAGTTCACTTACATATATGAGTTTTCGTCTGATCATCATTTAAAGGGATCCTAATTCGAAATAGGGCAGCCTGTTGTCTATCTGTTCTGCAAACAGGACATCTTCAGGCCAGTATATCTTATACAACCGGCTGACTAATCTGACAGCCGGGAACTTGAATAAGTTCAACAGCGGATCAGATTCGTGAAAGCCAATGACGGCATAAACAGATCTCTCATTACCTAAGTCAAGGAGCATTTGGTTTAATAAAGGGGCAAATGCATCGGGATAGTTGGGATCTATACAACAGAGAGAAATGATCTTATAATTTAGAAGCGTCCCGGGTGGCGGAAATCCAGGCTTTTTTCGCATTGTGGCTATCAGATTGACCGGCAACCTGATAAATGAGAGCATCCCTGAATAACCTTTAACCATCCAGTAACGGAAATTATTCTGATCCCATAGAGCCATCGTACCTACGATACTGTTATTATGCCTGGCAATAAATATTCTGTCTATCGACAGACCTTTGAGTAATCCCTCCTCCTTTTCGAGATGATCAACGGTGTATACAGGAAAATACTGGCGGGATTCTCCCTGTCTGTTTAAGAAAGCTATTAGATCTTCAGTATCATCCCGGTTTGCCCTCCAGATCCTTAGCTTAGTGTCTATACCAGCAGTGTCCGGTTTTTGTCTCTCAGGCCGGAAGATGAACGTATGATATTTACCAATGAATCGGACTGACGGGTTTGTACGATGCGGTGATATTAATATATCAAGGGCTTTGACGTTATCCTCGAAAATATTAGCAAGATATATCTTGCACTCACTCTGTTTGTGGACTTCCCTGGCCATTCTTGCAATCCGGAAGAAAACCCTGCTCCCCCAGTATTCTTTTAAAATCCTGACCCCGCTGTAATAACCCAGTTTTTCCTTCTTCCCATTTATGTATACATCCTTTTCGCTTCTCATGCCTATGCCGACAAGTTTCTTTTCATCTGTTATCATTCCCACATCATTTTTACTTCCTTCAACTTCCAGGGCACTGAAAAAACCTGGTTCCCTGAGCAGGCAATAACGTACAGATCCCTCTGTAGGATTATCCCTGCAGAATCGTTGCAGGATCTTCTCGTCAGACCGGTTGGCAATACTGGAATGTAACCCAGCAACTGAATTTTTATATGTTGCAGTTCTGTCAGGCATTTACGATTATACTTTAACCTTTACCAACTCCCCTTTATAGCTGAGATCACCTAATGGATATGACATTCTTTTCGATACTTCACGGCGCATTAATAAATTGATGAGCAGGTAGTTCTTCATTGCAAACCAGCTTCCGTTATTGGCAGGGTTTGAAAACCGTTGAAAGATTGATGAAATACTGTAAAAAGATTTCCGGGCCTCAAAACACGCCAGTTCTACAGTTCTGAAATCGGTAGGGGTTTTGAACGGTATCTGCCCGTATTTATAGTTCTTCTCCAGCCACCATTTATCATACAGAAGCATGTTTTCTTTCTTCAGTCTTTCATAGAGCTCCGTGCCCGGGAAAGGGGTCAGGTGATTGAAGGCCACAATAAATAGCTTGTTCCGGACGCTGAATTCAAGTATTCGCCGAATCTCGGTCAGTGAGTTTTTCTCGTATCCGAATATAAAAGTCGGATAAAGCCAGATCCCTGCCTTATGGATCCGGTTTACTGCCAGTTCAGCTTCTTCAATGCCCGGATTGAAGCTTTTGTGCATTGCCTTCAGATCTTCCCGGTTGAAGCTCTCAAATCCTATCAAGAGACCCTGGCATCCGCTTCGAACCATCAGTTCCATCATCTCTTCATCTTTGGCTATATTGATATCAGATTGTCCCACCCACTTGATCCTCAAAGGTATCAGGGCCCTGAAGAGTTCTTTGGTCCTTTCAGGATTTGCTGTGATATTATCATCCACGAAAAAAAAGACACCCAGTTTCTTCCTTAGGAGGTTTATTTCTTCCAGGACAGATCCGGGATCCCTGAAGGTATGCTTTCCTTCGAAAAATTGCCTGATGGAACAAAACTCGCAGTTAAACCTGCAGCCTCGTCCTGCTTCTATCAGTCCTATCTTTAAGTATCTTTTTCCCTTGAAAACAGAACGATCGGGGATGATTTTACAGGTATCCAGGCAGGATACTCCCCTGTAATGCCTTTTCATTTTTCCGTTCTGAAAATCCAATAATATCTCCGGCCAGATCATTTCTGCTTCTCCTGTTACAATGCATTCAGCATATTCCATGGCTTCATCAGGGCACAGGGTTGGATGGAATCCGCCCATGATCACAGGGATCTCTCTTTTTCTGTATTCCGACGCAATTTCATATGCCCTGCGGGCTGTATAGGTCTCCACGCTGATGGCCACCAGGTCGGTTGGTTCATCGAATGGGATCTTTTCCATCCTGTCATCCCAAAAGGCAATCTCAATATCGGCGGGTGTTACAGCCGCTATCTGGGCAATTGGCAGGGGTTCCATCTGCCAGGCCCTGATATAGTTTTTCCCCGGAATGCGCCCGATGCAGGGATGGATCAGCGTGAGTTTCATCTAACTTATGTTATTTATGACTTGTCTGGTTGTTGTTCTTCTCAAACCCAGTGTCATTCCTTGTTTTTTCAAAGTCTCCTGTTTGTACAACAAATTGTAATGCGTCAGTGACAGGATACTCTGTATGATGTTCGTGTTCGTCCGGAAATTTCCTGCCTTTCTTAGTATTGAGCCGATACTGTTCCATTTCTTCCTGATATAAAAACTTGTTTCATTTAGTTCTTCCACGGTCATTCTTTTTGGTAAAAAGGCAGCATGATTGAAGCGATAGTCCGGATGCAGCCACCATTTCCCATCGAAAAGAAGGCGGTTTTCTGTCTTCAACTTCTTATACAATTCTGTTTTTGGATATGGCATTAACACATTATAGGCTGCAAAAGGAAATTTATGCTTGAGAGAAAACTCCAGAATATCCATGAGTGATTCAGGTGTATCCTCGTCATGCCCCAGAACGAAAGCGGCCCAGATAGCCAGTCCGTGATCTGTTATTATACTGATCATTTCATCATAGTTCATCCCGGATTCCAGGTTATGCATCTTGTTCATCGACATTAAGCCTTCTTCTGTAATTGATTCAAATCCAATGACATGCCCCAGGCAACCGCTCTGCTGCATCAGCTTCATCAGTTCAGGATCTGACACCATTTCGATACTGGCCTGGCCGACCCATTTGATTTTCAGAGGGATCATAGCCCTCATTAGTTCTTTGGCCATCTTCTTTTCCGAGACAAAATTATCATCAACGAAAAACCATAATTTCCGCGGATGGGATTCAATCTCCCGGATTACACGATCAACCTGCCTGTAGAAACATGTTTTGTTGAAATACAGGCTGGTAATACAATAGCTGCATGAAAAGCGGCAGCCGCGTCCAAACTGTATGAGAGACAGGGGTAAGTACCCTTTTCCCTTAAAGATGCTCCTGTCTGGAAACATCCCGTTCTGGGCCGGGCCAGGTTTGGACCTGTACAGTTTTTTCAATTTTCCGTTCCTGGTATCTTCAATGACTTTCTTCCAGAGCAATTCTGCGTCTCCTATAAAAACGGAATCGGCGTATTGAGATGACTCTTCCGGGACCACACTCGGATGTATTCCGCCGAGAATAACAGGTATGTTCCTTTTCCTGTACTCAGCAGCTATTTCATAGGCACGACGGGCGGTGAATATTTCAACGGTAATGGCAACCAGGTCAGTTGGTTCATCAAAGGGGATCTTTTCACACCTGTCGTCATACAGTACCACTTCAACATCATCGGGAGTAAGTCCCGCAATGATACCCAGCTGCAGTGGTTCCATCCTTGCCTTATCGACAAATGGCTTTCCTTCAGGAATTTTGGTATCCTTTAATACCAGTCCGATCGTTGGTTTGATGAGTGTCAGTTTCATTGCAGCATCAATACTTTACTTGACCAGCAGTGTATCTTCAATCACCTAATTTCTGCCCCTGCTTCTTATACATTTCTTTCCTGTTGATATAATTTGCCAGCAAGAATACCCACAGATTGTTAATGGAACTGAGATTTGCCCGGGGATCGATTAAACGGGTGAAAATGGATGAATGTTTATTGAATGATTTCCTGATCCTGAAACAACCTTCTGTTAAATCCCTGGCTGTCATTCTCCTGGGCTGAAAGATTGCTTCCCCGTAGCAGTAATCCGGATCGATCCACCATTCAGGGTAGATCAGGCGGTTCTCCTTTTTCAATCGTTCGTATAATCGTGTACCCGGAGTGGGAGTGAGGGGATTGAAATTGGCTATGCAGAATTTACTCCTCAATGCAAACTCAAGACAAATATCAAAGCTGTCAACCGTGTCATAGTCATAACCAAAAACAAATGTCCCGTAGATCATGATCCCATGGTCACTGATAATCCTGACAGCCGTATCATAATCGTGATGCGAAGTACTCCAGCCTTTATTCATTTGTTTCAGGTTGTCTCTGTCAATAGACTCAAATCCCACGACCATTGCCTTGCACCCGCTCTTTTCCAGAAGTTTCATAATACTAATATCCCTGGTAATATCAATGGAAATCTGGCACACCCATTTCAACCGGTATGGAGTAATTTCTTGCACGAATTGTACTAAGGCCTTTTTATCGTGATATAGATTATCATCAATGAAAATGACTGTTTTTTCACCCAGCCTTTCGAGCTCTGTGGTAACATCCGATATTGTTCTGATACACTGTGCGTTGTGGTAAAATGCATTGATAGAGCAGAAATCACAGTTATAGGGACAGCCCCTTCCCCACTGAACAGCATGGATAGGAGCATATTTTTTCCCCTTATAAATACTTCTGTTTACAGATGTGTTTAACTGCCCTGATATCTTCTCTGCCTTATAGATGGATTTTAATTGACCGGTGCAGGCATCCCTGACAATATCGGCCCAGATGGTTTCCGCATCTCCCATGGCGACCGAAATGGCCCTGGATAAAACTTCATCAGGACACAATGTAGGATGGTAACCACCCATAATAACCGGTATGTTCCTTCCCAGGTATCTCTCCGCAATAGTATAGGCACGGCTGGCTGTATGCGTTTCAACTGACATCGCAACCAGATCGGTAGGTTCATCGACTGGAACCTCTTCGATCCTGTCATCATAGAATGTCAGTTCAATGTTATCGGGTGTCATATCAGCCAGAATTCCGAAAACAAGCGGCTGTATCGCGCCGGATGATTTCCATGAATTTGTATTTGGCTGTATGAACGTGATTTTCATGTTTCCAGTTTTTTCCGGTCTGATCTGTTAAAAACTCCTGTTGTACTGATGATGGCCGGGATCAGCAGTAAATCGTACATCAATGCAAAGACAATATTCAGTGATACAAATATACCAAAATAGACAATAGGAAGGTAGCTTGAGAACACCATTACAATGAATCCAAGGCAAACCAGTACAGAAGTCAGGATTATCGGTTCTCCCATCTTTGAATATACCCGTACAAACCTTGCTGTATATTCTTTGTTCTTCCCTGAACATAATTGGTATTCATTGAGAAAATGAATCGTGTCATCAATGGCAATGCCGAGTGATATGGCAGCGATAAGGACCGTTCCCACATCTATCTCTACCCCTGACCAGCCCATGATACCAAGTGTAGTCAGGATAGGTAATATATTTGGTAGTATACCTGTCGCTGCATATAGCAATTTGCGAAAAAGTATCAGTATCATGATGAAAATAAGAACAAAACTGATCAATATGCTAAGTGACTGGCTTACCCTCAGTCTGTCATAAATATTGAGATAGACAGGCATTACACCGGTGATTGTGTATGAGAAGTTGAGTTGTCCGGCCATAGGTATAAGGATGGAGTCCAATTTTTCTGCTAAACGTTCAAATTCCTTGTTTGTCATCCATTTCGTCCGGATAGAGATCCTGGCTTTTTCGGCAGCAGGCGTCAGATACATTCTGAGGAAATTCTGTGATCCTCCTGCCGTGTCGGGAAAGGATGTTAATACATGGTATACTCCGTTATAATCATCAGCAGGCAACTTCAACAGGCCAGCTATTCCCCTAAGCAAGATTACTGCCGAGTGCCAGACCTCTATTTCTCTAATTCCGGTTAATTCATTCTCTATTCGTTCAAGCCTGGCAATCATTTCCTTTGTTTGCCATCGGCCAGCAGTTTCGCCAGTAATTACCAGTTCTACCGGGAATATCCCGTCAAACCATTCCCTGGCAAGTTCGTTGGCCTTTCTCTCCGGATGTGTTTTCTTCAGGTAAGTTAACTGGTCTGTTTCCACGCTTAGTCTTGATATGCCGATAACTGCCAGGCTGAAAATCACAAGGCTGGTTACCAGGATATACCGTCTGTATTTCAGAACCCATGCAGTCAGTTGTCGTGGAAAACTGTTGGAATCCATGCTGAAAACGCGTGTCCCGGAAGGTCGTTTACTGAAGATGAGCAATGCTGGTAAAAGGCTGAAATTTAGAATAAAAGATATTGCTGTGCCTGTCATGGTAAAAATGCCAAATGTCCTTATAGGGATCAGGTCAATAAAAACAAATGCACCGAAGGCGGCCATAGTCGTAAGATTGGAAAACAGGCATGGCCTGAATAATTCCCAGCTGGTCACCCTTATTGCTTCCATCTTATCGGAGTTACTGCTGATCTTCCGAACAAATCTGACAAGTATATGAACCGAAGTAGCCAGACAGACGATGAAAAGGATTACAGGAACGATTCCCGTGACCATATTAATCCTGGATCCCACCACGGAAAATAATGACATCGACCAGATCACCGTCACAAGTGCGGTGATTACAGGGAACAAAGCCAGCCATACGTTCCTGAATCGAATGATCAGAAGGGCGCAGAGGATCATAAAACACAGCACAAAGAATTTCAATGTTTCCTTCCTTACGAGCTGGTTCATTGCATATGTAAAAGGGATGCTGCCAACCAAGTAATAATCTTTAAATCGGAACTCATCAAGTTTCAACACCTCTCTTACATCCTCCAGGGTTTCATAAGAGGCAGGAACTTCGGTTTCCTTGAGTATCAATGTGATCCCGGTAGCCTTTCCGTCTTTGGAAATAATGTTGTCTATGCAAATCTGCTGTCTGAGAATCAATTCCTTCCATTGATCATTATTCTCATCTCCCGGAATCAACAGGGGCATGAGTACCGGGATTGTTCCAACCATCCTGGGCATATTGATGCCTGTGAGGCTCATAACGTCACTGACATTCGGATGGGCATGCAATCTCGATGTCAGATCACGATTGGTCTCGATTCCCTCCCTGCTGAAAAGATCATCATCACGATAGATGATAATGATGTGGGCATCACTGCCAAAATGATCCAGGAAATCATTATATTTCTCCAGGTATTCCTTAGATGCAGGAAACCAATCTTCCAGTGCATTGCTGAATTCAAGATATCTTAAGGGGCATAAGGCCAGGAGGCTTATCAATCCGACGATTACAATGACCATTACCGGATGATCAGGGAAAAAGTATAGATATTTTTTATAGTGCTTACTGTTCACATAATAAGTTTAACTCAAATTCCTTAACCGGTCGTGGAATTGCAATGATTAATTCTATTTACGTCCAGTCTGGTTCCTATCTCACGAATGTCTTCTTTACTGTTCTTAAATACAAAGGAGGAAGTACGGGAAATGACTTTCAGGTTTTCTAAATGAGCCAAAGCATTGATAATTTCCTCTGATATTCCGTCACAGAAATACTCCTGGTCTTTTTGGGTTCTCATATCAACAAAAGGCAAGACAGCAATCGAATTTTCTTGTTTAATCATTTTGCCTGCAGGAAGAAATTTTTCTTGTATTTCAATAACTGAAGATTGTTGCCCTTTATTCAGTCCTGTGATTATATCTTTAATTGCATTTGCAACCTTATTGATCTGATCTCGATAATATGTTTTATTAATGTTATCTTGGGGATGATCTTCATTGGTTCTTAGAGGTCGGTTAACACCGGCTGATTTATAAATAAACTCAATACAACGAAGCGTTCCTCCCAGTTCATTTTCTAATAGAGTTTGATCTTCCGGATCAAGGTCATGAATCTTGACAGATAATATCCTACTTGCTACGTTGCCAGAAACAAGTCTGATGTCCTTTCCAAACTGATCTTCCTTTGCTAACTTATTAAACGCACAAAACTCATGCTGCCAGGCAAAACTTTTTGGATCACAGTAAGTCCTTGAGATTATTGGAATAAAGATCAGGCACTTTAATTTATCCTCAAGGGAGCGATCTACTGAATGAGTCTCAAGTAAACCATCGTGTGGATTAATATCAAAGTAAACAGATACTTTATCCTTTATGTTAGCTTCGAGTTCCTTATTGAGATTATCCACGAACTCCGTCACCCATCCATCGTACTTATTATCGTTTTGACGGTAGCTTATAAAAATGTCGTAGTTGTATCCTTCAATAATGCTTGCCACCTTATCTGTTCATTGTGATAAAGTTATGAAAGTAATGAATACGAGGCAAATAAAAAGCGGCATCTCCTGTGGAATAAATATGTCTTGCTGCAATACAATCTACATTGTGAAAGTAGATAGAAGGAAATGCCGATGAATCAAATTTCGAAAGAAAAATTTATTTGTGCAAATAAATAACTCGACTGGTGGGTCGGGTAAATAGATTATTTATTAATAACTTAGTTCTTTAAAATCTGCGATTATGAAAAATAAAAAAATTATAATAATAGCATCATTTTTAGCAGTACTAATATGCTTAATTATGACAGCGTTACTGTTTCACGCAGTTACACCTACGTCCTTGATAATTTTATCATTTACAATTGGTATTATTAGTGGGGTTTGTATAACTTTATTAATACACAACCTAATAAATATTCTTAAAATAAGAAAGTCGAAAAACGCACCAATATAACCTCGATCATTCTTAGCCAATGGCTTACTTCACCTGAAAGGAGATCGTGTCTTAAATCGCTTTATTTTATTTGATTATTAAGTAATAATTTGTACTTTAGCTATGCACGAGGTTTCCTATTCATAGGAACACTTTTGCAGCGACGCCCTCGGAAATCAGCATTCGGAGGCTTTCTTATTATAATATGGCACCCCCCTCAAGCCACGCTGATTCTTTCCTTCCCCACGGGCGGTATTTTTTGAAATTTTGGTTCTTTTTTTATTGAACCAAGAATTGAAATTTGAATATTTTGATTCACTTTTGCTACATTATTAGTTAATTCTGTCATAATAGGACTATCTACTGCGCACAGAAATATTATTTAAGGGGATTTTTTTTTAGAAAGAAGCCAGAATCCTCTTAACATCAATGTCCTTACAGATAGTAAGCATTGGCAGAGTCAGCCGGTATTACAGAGTATTTTGCATAAACTGTGACGAACAACTTACCTTGTATTGTACGTGTTATGTTTAGGCCAAATATTAAATCATGGGATCAAGATCTATTTCTCCTCACATTGAAAGTGTTATTGAATTGTTATCCTTTTATTAAGAGCGATATCACCCAGCCAAATTCTACTATTCCTTTGGTAAAGTTGGTCTTTTGTCACCTGATAAGCTAAACCAGGGAATTCAAAAGTAGTATCATACTCTCCTGGATTCAATGGACTATTAATTGTATAGGTTATTGTGAACTCTTTAGAATCTCCAGATTTTAATTCAGATAACCATTCAATTTTCCAACTATTCCAAGGATCAGGAGCTTGATGTTGTATAGTACTTGAAAATACTTCATTATGAGCTAGATCATATATATAAAGTCCGTTTGTGAAGTAGTGAAAAAGATTAGGGCCAGTTTTATCAAGGTCTATAATCATAAGGTCTGATTGATCTTGATTTATAACTGTAAACTTGAAGGTTAATTCTGTCTCGGTTATTTCTATGGAACTAGATGAAATTGCAAGTCCTGAATGTAGAAGATTATGTTTGTTTAAAATATCAATCATTTTTGGATCTTTTCTTATGTCTTGTTTACCAGGAATAAAATTCTCAATCTTAAGGGCAAAGTTTCCATACATAGGTGGTGACATAATGAATGGACCATTCGGAATATAACTTGAATAACCGGGGACAAAACTGCCCTGATAAATAATCTGTCCATTGTCCAAAAAGGTAAATGTATTTTCATATATGTCTTTGAAATATTCATGAACTCTCTTGAAATATAATATATTAGTTGATGTATCATAGAGCTCGATATCACTAAACTTATACTCTTGTCCACTTCCAATTTTGAAGAAAACCTCATTATCAAGCTTCTCACAAGAAGTTAATGTCAAAATAACTACAGTTCCGATGAGCAGAGACGTTTTCATGATGGATGGTTATTGGTCAGATATTTATTTACTTCAATTTTCATGCCATAGTGGCCACATAACCTAACGCTGCTCGCTCGGGGTCTGAAATTGTTTTGCAGTATTCCTCGTTGATAAAAATTGAATTGAAGGTGTCTTTGAGTTCATCGTCATATTTATTAGCTCTCCATAAAAACGCTATGGTTGTGTCCTTTAATGAAAGTGTGTTTGATGAAGTAACTTTTATCGTTTTGGATATAGAATCAGTTGTCTTAATTTTACTTTGGTCTGGATTTGAATTTGTCCGATTGCACGAAAAGAGTATAGTTGTCAGAACGAATAAGGTTGCTGTCTTAATTGGTTTGTCAAAGTTCATATCCTGAATAATTGTTTAATGTTTGCACTGTCTTAGAGTTGCCGCCAACGGTCAGTGTATGCGCCGTTTATTGGCGCAGGTTTTGCCTGAGTTTTAGTTCTCGGTTAACGTGGATCATGGTCCACAAAAGCTGTGACAATTACAAATGGCGTATACACAATGTTGAACTAAATCCCGCTACGCGGTCTAGCCTGTCAGCTAATATACAATTTTTAGTAAATTGAGTGCACATTATACATTAAATCATATCATCATGAAAAAAAAGAACTGAACCTA
>Ga0315546_1000486_pt1 | contig 28546 bp, 21 predicted proteins | sample SalMarSW160170MG_FD_203833 | JGI IMG/M metagenome (GOLD analysis project Ga0315546, IMG submission 203833) | Salt marsh sediment microbial communities from the Plum Island Ecosystem LTER, Massachusetts, United States - Salt Marsh Sediment SW1601-170 ...
AGCATCAGGATTGAGTTTTTGGGCTTTTCTGATGTATTGTCGGCTCTTGGCGGAGGCGGTATGGGTTACACAGCAGGTATTGACAATCACAAGGTCGGGTCGCTGTGACATTTCAGCATAGTCGAGACCAAGCTGCTCAAGAAACTGCCGAATCTGCTGGCTTTCATACTGATTAACTTTACAGCCAAGGGTATTTATGGAAAAAGTTTTCATAATATGATATAATTTATAGGGGATTATAAAAATTAACAAGGTTAATGAATTGGTAGGCCATAAAGTGGGAGGTTTGTTATGGCGGCGGTATCTGATACGGTTTGGGCGATAGATTTAGGCAGTAATTCACTAAAGGCACTACGCTTAACGAGTGTCGGCGGCGTTGTACAAGTAATCGGCTTTGATCATATCCAGCACGGCAAAATTCTTTCAGGAAGTGAGATCAGGCCTGCTGAGAGGGACGAGCTTATTGCATTGAGTTTACGCCAATTTGTACAGCGAAACGATATGGGCAGTGATGAGATAATTATTTCTGTGCCGAGCCAAAATAGTTTTGCACGGTTCGTGAACCTGCCCCCAGTTGAGCCGAAACGCATTCCGGAAATTGTAAGATTCGAGGCTGTTCAGCAGATTCCTTTTGATATTAACGAAGTAGAGTGGGACTGGCAATTGATGACAGAAGCGGGCAGTACCGAAAAGAAGGTCGGTATTTTTGCTATTAAAAGGGAAGTAGTAAATTCATCAATGGAGCATTTTGAGAGAGAAGATCTGCGTGTCAGCTATATTCAGATGGCACCAATGGCTCTATATAACTATATAATACATGACCATGCTGAATTGCTCAATTCGGATAATCAAGCCGTTGTTGTTCTTAACGTGGGGGCGGAAAATACCGATTTGGTTGTCTGCACAAAGTCAGTGGTCTGGCAACGCTGTATCCTTATAGGTGGTAATACCTTTACCAAAGCGATAGCGGATGCGTTCAAGCTAAGTTTTGAAAAAGCGGAAAGGCTAAAACGTACAGCACCAGTAAGCAAATATGCGCGACAGATCCTGCAGGCGATGAAACCGGTTTTTACCGATTTAGTATCTGAGGTGCAGCGCTCGTTAGGCTTTTATAGTACCTCCAATCCCAACGCTAAATTTGTAAAGGTTATTGCTCTTGGCGGCGGAACAAAATTGCGTGGCTTACTGAAATATTTACAGCAGAGTCTGCAGTTGCCAGTTGAACGGCCGGATTCATTTAGAAAACTTGCGATGAGCCCACGTGTTTCAGCAGCAAAATTCCATGAGAACGTCAGTGACTTCGGCGTTGTTTATGGTCTTGCCATTCAGGGCTTAGGTCTGGCAGTGATATCAGGCAATCTGCTCCCAAGGAGTGTCGCCAGGTCCATGGCATGGGCAAGCAAGGGAAGATATTTTGCTGTTGCGGCTTGCTTGTTACTTCTGGTTTCACTTATGACACTGGCCAGAACCGGCATGGACAAAATCAATTATGCAAGAAATGAACAGGTTCGACGAGAGATCAGCGATGTCCTTAATGACGCCACGCAGGTTCGTAACAAGCTCCAGGAACAGCAGCGAAGGGGTACCAAATCACAAGATGAAATAAAAAAGTATTTTGAACCTTTTAAATATCGTGAAGTAATTCCCCTGCTGCATGAGACCATACTTGAAGTTTTGCCGAATGCAAAAAACAATCCGGCACAAAAGGAGCTTTACGAGACTTTTGCAAACGGCGATGTAGAAAAGGTTAAGCTCACTCCTCGCAAGGAGCGAAAGCAGCTATTTATAACCTACATGTCGGTTTATTATTCGAAGGATCTTTCCAAGGCACAATTTGGTGCCACAGCTATGATGAGAAGAGGCGCAATGGGCATGGATCAACGAGAGGGAGGAATGGAAGGCTACTTTGGTTCGATGGAGTATGATGCGAGGACGATGGATCCACTTATGCAATCCAGATATGCTCCGGGCCTTACTTTAGAAGGTCAGGAACAAGTTGAAAAGAATGCAGGATTTGTTGTAACTATAACCGGGTACAGTCCCTATAAGGACATAGGTGCATTACTTGATCCTTCCGGAGTTGGAGACAGGCGTGACAGATGGGGATTTGTTACTCGACTGCAGCACCTCGATGAAATCGTTGACGGCAACTGCCCGTTCAAGTTGTATAAAAAAACCAGCATCGAGCATTACAAGCTGGACAAAGGTTCTGTAGATTTATCTGCTGAAGTGCCTGCGGGTATAGGGATTATGGATGTTATACCGGGAATGGGCAGCCAGGCTGCTGCGCCAGGCATGGGTGGTAGTATAGGCGGCAGAGATGTTCTGAGGGACCCAATGACAAAAGAGATTATCAATAAAGTTCCTGTATTAGACGAGTATGGAAGAGAGATAATCGACCGCAGAGCAGGTAGCCCTGTGTATGAAGACAATGACTATTGGTTCGTATTAAACCTTAAAGTAATCTGGGAAGATGCTCCCAAACCGCCTGAGCCTGCTGCGGGTGCTATGTCACCCTATGGACCTGCTCCTGTTCGGCCCTCTACTACTACTTCCTCATCAAGCAAAACAGGTGGTTTAGGTAAAGGGGGACAATTTGATTTCTAAGGCCACAATTGCAAAGACCGATACAGACTGATTATGCAACGGAATAGAGGAGTATGAAATAAGAAAATTAAGTAACAAAGTAGATTGGTGAGACAAAATGAATATACCAAATTTTAAAAGTATTCTGCAAAAACTAAGCATTCTCAAAAATAATTCGTCGATACTTGTGGCGATTATCGTAGCAGTGGTTGCTATCGTTCTCTTTATCCCTACGCAGTTAATCAGCAGCAGGCTAAAGAGACAGATAGAAGATGAAAGCCTTAGTAAAGGAAGGTCAGTTCAGAATATGGATGTCATTTCGCGTGAGCAGTGGAAGGTGGAAGAGCAGTACCAGCAGTCTTATGCGAATGATGCCAATCAAATAAAGCATTTGGCAGAGCAAAGCTCCAAAAGAGAATTACTGAGCTACAAGATATTTCCTAATCCGACAGATGTATCAGCGTTGATTTTCGAGGAATTTGGCGACCGATTTCGCAAGGCTGTGGAAGGGTTGCTTGCCGGGATGAGTGCCTGTGATTCTCCCAGTGAAGCCGAGTTACAACAAAGTATGCAGAGCTCATCTGTACGCAACCGCCTCAGAGGGGGGGGAAGATCAATGAGCCCCTATTCATCCGGCAGATCTTCAAGGGGAATCTCGTTGAGGATAATGAGCGATATCGATTCTACGATAGTGGATGAGATTTGCCTGGAGAAGGCGAAATCCGGTTCTGTCTATGCAAATCCTGATAATGTGAGTGGGTACGAATTTTGGAAAGAATATCAGCATCCCGGTAGAGAAGAGGCGGTTAAGGATTGTTGGTACTGGCAATTGGGCTACTGGATTATTGAAGATGTTATCGATACCGTAGCAGCTATGAATACCGGCTCGAAAAGTGTTCTAACTTCACCGGTTAAACGGCTTATGAGGGCCAGTTTCGCTCTTAGTGAAGGAGGAGCAATGAGGGCTCGAGCGTTTCGGATGGTCCAGCGAAATGCAAAAAAATCAGCGGATGATAAACCCAGCTATATTCTTTCAGCACAAGATGGACTTACCGAATCCTATACAGGACGGTTTTGCAATGAAAATATTGATGTTGTACATTTCAATCTGGCTGTTCTGGTTAGTGCGGATGCTGTTTTGCCATTTATGCAAAAACTCTGCAGTGCCAAGGAGCATAAATTTAAAGGTTGGGATGGTCAGCTTGATCAACCGGAAATCTGCGAGCATAACCAGATAACGATTTTGGAAAGTAATATCAAGCCGATAGACACTCAGAATGATCCAAGTCACTATCTATACCGTTATGGTGAGGACGCTGTAGTGGAGCTGGAGTTGATTTGTGAATATATTTTTAATAAGGCCGGTTATGATAAAATAAAACCGAATACGATTAGGGAGGAGCTGCAGGGCGAAGAGAAAAAATAAATATAGTTAGCCCTATCAGCCGTCATTTTGGACGGTTTTTTTGGGATGGTTTACAAAAGTGTAAAATCAGTTACGCAGCGAAAGGTATGAAAAATGATGATATTTAAGAAAGTCGGATACTTTTTGGAGGAGCATATCGAGAAAATAGTGTTTGCTGCTGTAGGGCTGGTTTGTATCTGGCTTTTGGTTTTCCGTGTTCTTATAAGTCCCAACGCAGTCAGCTATGATGGTAGGAAATTCAACCCCAGCGAGGTTGATAAGCGCATAGAAGGACAGGCTAAGGATTTGGAGTACAAGCTGAATCAGCCGCCTGAGTCTAAACCGGCTTATGTGTCGCGATTGACAGGTGCTTTGGATCCGAATGACCCTGTGAGAAAAGGGGTATGGGGCGATCTGCAACACGGTTTTGAGGGCTTATTGGCCTCAGCCATAAACGGCATTGATACGGATATATCTATACCAATACCGCCACTAATTTCGAGTGAGATAAGCGACGGCAGGAAATATGCTCTTCCGCTGACTAATGGAGTTATTGGTGAGGTCACGGATGTTGCGGTTGAGCATATCAGAGCGGCGGCTTATGTTCCTACGCAGCCGGTTACTGAGGAGGTTACTTATGAAAATGCGATGCCTCAGCCGGATGATATCGACCTGGTATCAGTTGAAGCGAAGTTTGATGTTGCGGAGTTATACAGAAGGTTTCATGAAAGTTTTGACAGCGACTTTGTCAATGAAGAATGGCGCGATCCGTGTCTGGCGTTACCGGTTTTTGCAGCGGTTCAGCTGCAAAGACAAGAGCGGCTTGATAATGGCGGTTGGAGCGATTGGGTGACGGTACCTCGAAGCAAGATTGACCAACGCAAAAGGCTGTTTGAAGTTGTAGAAAATGTTGAAGGTTTGCCGCCTGGAGGAATAGCGGTTCGCTTGCTGCAATTTAACGAGCCGGATATTAGAATGGAGCTAATGCAGCCACAGGCTTATCAGATTGCATCTACGAATGAGGAATGGTTTCCTCCATCATTACACAGAAAGTACCTGGATCTGAGAAGAAAGGAAAAAGCAGAGCAAAGGCGCGAGGAAATAGAAGCGAAGAAAGAAGAAGAGCTGCGTGAACGCGAACAGCGACTCGACGATAGACGAGGCAGTACTACAGGTACATTAGGAACAAGGGCAGGTGGCAGGGCTGGTGGAACGACTGAGGGATATGGTACTCGGGGCGGTAGTACTACGGAGGGACGCACAAGAGGGACCAGACAGAGAGGTCGTGGTGGTCAAACTGATGGTCTTTACGGCGATACTGGCGGTGATAGAGGCCTGGCGGGTGGAAGACAGTCCACACGTGGCGGGTCCAGAACAAGAAGCCGAGATGATCGCAACCTCGAGACGGATTATTTATTGGGAGTAGAAGGCGTAGATACTCGGATAAAACCAAAACCGACGTCGGATGATGTCTTTCTTGAATTTGAGGAAAAGATGATTACAGGATGGACAGACATGTCCAAGATGCGTGAGCCTTTGTTGTTCTGGGCATTTGATGATACGGTTGAGCCGAGCAAGAGTTATAGATATAGGATTCGATTAGGCGTTGTTAATCCGATTGCTGGGACTAATAAGTTCAAAGAGAAAAGCAAATCTTACAGAGATACAGTTATTTTATGGAGTGAGTTTTCCGACATCACTGAGCCTGTAAGCATTCCACGGAAGCTGTACCTTTTTGCAAAGGATATACAGGAAGCCGCAAAGATGGTTACGGTTCAAGTCTCTAAGTATGTATTGGGTTACTGGTATAGCGAAGACTTTGCGGTCAGACAGGGCGAAGCTATCGGTAAGGTCGTGGAATTAGAGCCTGAGCCTTCTTCGTCGTCCATATCACGGGTAGGTCCCCGTGGAGCGGGGTCCCTCGCGAGGGTTTCCCCTGAGGCGACGCTGCGCAGAGTCACTCCGCGGGGGTCCCTTTACGATCCACGAGCCATGGGTTACGAGTCACAAACAGAGCCTGAAAGTATCGATTATAGTACCGGAGCTGTTTTAGTTGATGCAGTGCCTGTAAATGACTGGTCGGGCCAAGAGAGTTTACGTCCCAGACGTTATTTTGATATGCTTTACAGTTTCGATGGAACAATTATTGAACGAACAGCAGTTTCAAACGTGAATTGGTCACAGGATTTGCAGAATGCTTATACCAACATTAAAACTTTGCAAAGAGAGCCCAAAGAACCGCTGCGCGCATGGTCAGGTGGAGCAGGCGGACGCCGCGGCAGACAGCCTGTACGCGGTTTGGAAGGATATGAAGGTCTTGATGGCGCGTATGATGATATGATGTATGAGGGTATGATGGGGGGGGGAAGGAGAATTCGTTAGTCCGTTCTCCGAAGAACTTATGCTACGTAAGATAAGCCGCTGCGAAAGAGAACTTTGCAGAGTAGTATTTTAGACACCATTACCTGACTGCCGGGGTACAACCTCAACTTAATTCGTTTAAAACAATGTCCATACATTGGTGTTGATTAGGCGGATCCCACCAGATGTCCCCTTCGACTATTAAAGGACCGTCGGGAGTTAGAGCTGCGTCCCATCCAATTGTTCGTATAGGCAAAAACTTAAGCGATGTTTCTTTTACCAATCTACATGTCTGGGGCCACAATGGCAGTTGAAATCCCTCAAAAGGAATTCCTGTTTTGGGATGGATCGGTATGATTGTAGGGCCTGAACCATTGGCCATGATTTGATTAGCCGGTTTTAGGAATCCGTCATTCAGAGAGATTGCTGCTTCTACATTGCCTGTGAGGCCATCTATAAATGTATCCACAAAATGTTGGTCTATAATCGGCTTGAAATGCGCATGTAAAATACTACACCGGCTATTTTTGTCAATGATGGTGATAAACCGGATCGTCTGGAGAGATTGAGTACCGGTGAGACGTATCAGTTCAGGATGATTCTTTAACTGCTGTTGAATTATAAAGCTTTCGTGTTGGGGATCTGAAAGTAGTGCATCGTATAGATCGGCTGGTTTATATTCTCGTCCGAAGGCATCGATAAATCTTTTGTTGGACCTGCTAAATATATTTAGCCCTTCGCCGTAAGCTCCCTGGGCGGGCTTAGCAACGAACGCCTCTGGCAACTGACAGTCGAAGAACTTCTTCCAGTCCTCACGGCTTGCCATGACTGGGCTGTCGCAGGATCATCCTGCAACTTTTTTTAAAAAGATAGCGTACAGCTTAGGGATGGGGACGCCCAATGCCGTACAATATCGGTAGAGAATGCTTTTATCTTTTAGCAGAGGGGCCCATGATATGGGATTTATGGCTTCTTGAATCTTCGTCAAATTTTTTCTGCTTATATATTTAGAAAGTTCATCATCGGAAAGGTCCGGATTGAATAATCCGAGTCGAAATGCCTCATCAGGTAAGAAACGTCGCTGGTGACACAAACGAAACGAGTGCAAAAAAATCCGGGGAGGTGGATTTTTTTGAAAATTGGGTTTTTTGACATAATTCGAGGGCGATTTCAGAGCAAATCGTTGTTTTTAGACTAATATTGGGGGGCGTGGTGTTAGGTTGTAGGGCTTGGTTAATATAGGCAAGTAATAATGGGTTAAAAAGTGTGCAAAAATAAGTGAAAATTTGCAATAAATGGTCATAAATTTGCAAAAATGCGCGTTTTTTAGCGAAAATTGAAAGAAATATAGCACTTTTTACAAATTAACATTTTGTTAAGATGGGAGAGATAGGGAATCATGTAGTGGGTAGCTCATCGCTTGTGATTTGTGACTCGGTTTCGTATCTCGTGAAGCGCATCTCGTAAATAGCAATAACTTGATGATAGACACCCGAGTTTCATCGTGCTTAAATCGTAATGCGTGTCTGGTGAGTTGTATCTCGTATTTCGCTGGTGAAGGCCAGGAGAACACTGATTTATCCGCCTGTGGCGGATTTACTTCATTGACACTCAAGAATCTGTTACCCCTGTGCTTTCTGCGAAAGCAGAAACAGGGGGGCGGAATCAGAAGACCGGTTGTAGCGGCGCAGGTCGAGACAATCGGGCAGAACGTCCGGATAGCTACTCGTCTCGGCGGAGGCTCGCCGAGCCGGAGCGGGAAAGGTTTGGCGATAGATGCAGGCTTGTACGCCTATGGCGTATGTTGTAATTGACGATGGAGTAAAAATTGGCAAGAGCAGCGTGATCGACCCTGGCTGGGCGCCGTGGCGACCGCAGCGGATACCACTTTGGCGCCGATTTTTATCAGTTCTGTATGGTGGGGTCTTTACCCCACCGTTTTCTCTCGTGACGACCCAATTTTAGATTTGGGATTTTGGATATCAATCGACAATCGGCAATCTAAAATCGATACGGGTGTCCCCAGATTTCCCGGTGGAGCGCAGCGGAACCGGCGTAGTGTTTGATGCGATTATTGGCCTATTTCAATCTCTTTCTTGCAGGTCGCACTTCGTAAAGGGCGTGGTCTTCCTTGACAAGGCATGCGTGCTCGGTGGATGCCCTTTCAAATTTCAACTCTGTGTTTGCGAAGAGGTCGGTGTTCTCGGCCTTCAAGTATCGTGCGGCCATTCGGCAGTATTCGGGATCTATCTCAACCCCGATGCTGTTGCGGCCCGTTCGGAGGGCCGCAACCATCGTTGTGCCAGACCCGCAGAATGGATCGAGGACGGTGTCCCCCGTGAAAGAGAACATCCGCACCAGGCGTGTCGCCAATTCCAATGGGAATGGAGCCGGATGGTGCTTGGTGGAGGCTCCCGTAATGTTCCATATCTGTTGAAACCAGCGGTCAAACTCCTCTTTGGAGATTCTGCTTGCATCGCGTTGCTCGCCACTTGGCTGCCGGTAACCTCCCGGTTTTCTCTGCATCAGAATGAACTCCATGTCATTCTTGATGATGGCATTCGGTTCATAGGGCTTGCCAAGGAACTTCGAGCCGTTTGAGACTTCGTATGAGGCGTTTGCTATCTTGTGCCAGACGATGGGGTTCAGATTGTCAAAACCGATGCGCCGGCAGATAACACAGATGTCCGCATGAAGGGGAAATACGAGATGGCGGCCGAAGTTGCGTCGCGCCACACAAACATCACCGACAACGCAGACAAGGCGGCCGCCGGGAACGAGAAGACGGAACACATGCCGCCAGACCTTCTCTATTTCACCCAGGAATATTTCGTAATCCTGAACATGTCCGAGCTGATCGGGATTCTCGTTGTAACGCTTGAGATTCCAGTACGGAGGCGAAGTGACGACGAGATGGACGGACTCATCATCCACGTACGACAAATCCCGTGCGTCTCCGTTGATCAATCTGTGAACTGTTGGTTTCATGTCGTCAAATAAAAGTTGACAGATGGGCGACGAGAACTTTGGCAAAGCGTTCAACCGACAGATCATCTGCGGGCGTCTTAAACTCGCCTTTGATGCCGTCTGTAACGGATGAGGTGATAAAGGCCGAGGCGGTGTAATGGCGCTCAAGGACGAGTTTTCGACAGAACAGCTCATAACGGCGCATGTATGATGCGCCGACAAACTCGGAGAAAACCTTGAAGTGGGGTTCTTGGACGCTTACGGTGCGGTTCGATGCCTCGCAGTCCTCCAGCATGAAGAAGTAACCGAGGAACGGTTGGGGGCTTTCGAGGTATGCGTGCTGCCGGAAAGCAGTCCAGAGGTCGAGAGCGCTTCCCATCGCCTCTTCTGTCCGATTGTTGAAGTTGTTGCCGAAAGAGGGGCCGACTTGTGATTTGGCCTCAATGGCGGCAATCAGGGTTCGATTGCGGATGATGAGGAGGTCCCATTCCTTGGTGGGACGGAAGAAGCCGGGCAGCTCCACGGCCTTCTTTCGGAAAATGCACTGCTCGGGAATGCCGGCATGTGTGATCAATTTGGTAAAGAGGTCGATGAACCCATCCATCTGCGCGCCACCGGTTACGGCACTGCGCAATCCCTGATCCGCCTTTCCGCTGTCTTCTTGCTTCCGTCGCTGCGCCGACCGCGTCTGCCAGTAGTGGGCCACCGCCTTGGCGGTGTGCTTGGCGATGTCCTTCATGATGTCATCTATATTCATGTGGCAACCCTATCAGATTCATCCTTCATTATCCAGTGGCCAACATTGTTTATATTGATCCGCATAACATCCCAAATACCATTTCACCACTCGTTCGACCTCGAGGCTCTCGACAGGCCATATAAGACGCCTGCGAAACTTTGGTTCGGCTCGGTTAACGGTGGGGTTGCGACCCCACCCTACAAAACTCGTGGAATATCAATGAAAACTATGAGCATAATATAGCACTCGCCGGACGGAAATCAATCACGAATTTGCCATTTCGGCGATTCTCTTTCCGGGCCGGTAAGCATCCATTATTGTTTAACAACACCTTTTTCGAATCGGATTAAAGGAATTGTAGCAAGGAGGGTTTTTGTGTGCCTGATGGGTAAGAAACGAAATCCTGCCATAAACCCGTCCCTTCAACTGTGTTCAGGGCAGGCTCTGAGCTGAGTCGAAGGAGTTAACGGAAACAGGTTTCTGGTTCGACAAGGACATTCGGCTGAGCTCAGTCGAAGCCCTCACCACCCCGAGCGGAGTCGAGGGGCATTCTTAGACAAAAACAAAGAACTGGGGGCGGATATAATTTCAGAAAATAATAAGTTGCAAAATCTATGGTTTTATCCTATGATTTGTCGTTTGCCCGTCTTGAGTCCGTCGATTCCGCCGCAAGGTGTCCCAAAGGGAGGCACGCCGGATTCGTGACGAACCGGGTCGAAGGATTTGTGTTTGTGAAAGGATCTATACATGAAACATGATGTAGCTGATTTGTCTTTAGCGGTAGGGGGCAAGAAACGTATTCTCTGGGCTGATAATGATATGCCGGTTCTGGCATTGATACGTAAGAAGTTTTCACAAAGCAAGCCTCTAAAGGGCATGAATATTTCTGCCTGTTTGCATATAACCGCTGAAACAGCTAATCTTGCTCGAACCCTTAAGGCGGCGGGAGCGAATATAGTCCTATGTGCATCTAATCCGTTAAGCACCCAGGACGATGTGGCTGCATCATTAGTGAAGGATTTTAAAATACCGGTGTTTGCTATTTGTGGAGAAAATCGCAGTACCTATTACAAACACATAAACCAGACCTTAGATCACAAGCCGGTTATTACGTTTGATGACGGTGCGGATTTGGTCAATGAGCTGCATACACGCAGGACTAAAGGTGCCGGCCGGATATTAGCCAGTATGGAGGAGACCACTACCGGTGTTATTCGTCTGCGGGCGATGGAAAAAGCGGGACTTTTAAGGTTTCCGGTTATCGCTGTAAACGACGCTGCAACTAAACATCTCTTTGACAATCGCTATGGCACAGGCCAATCAACGGTTGATGGTATCATTCGCGCAACCGATTTGCTGATGGCCGGAAAGAAGATTGTAGCTGCAGGGTACGGCTGGTGCGGCCGAGGCTTTGCTATGCGGGCAAGAGGTATGGGAGCTATTGTCATCGTCACGGAAATTGATCCAATCAAAGCGCTTGAGGCTGCTATGGACGGTTTCCAAGTTTGTCCAATGGCTGAGGCGGCGAAGATCGGCGAGCTGTTTGTAACACTAACAGGTAATAAAAATGTTATTCGCTCGGAGCACTTTCGTTTGATGAAAGATAGAGCAGTTGTTGCCAACAGCGGACATTTCAATGTGGAAATAGACATACCGGCTCTAAGGAAACTGGCCAAAAGGATAAATCGTCAGGTACGCAGGCACGTTGATGAGTATGTGTTGAAAAACAATAAGCGCATTTATCTTCTCGGTGATGGCAGATTAATCAACCTTGCAGCAGCCGAGGGACATCCTGCAAGCGTAATGGACATGAGCTTTGCGACTCAAGCATTGGAGGCTGAATACGTAACAAAAAGAAAAGGAAAGCTTGCTGTCGCAGTGCATGATGTCCCTGTCCAGATAGAGCAGCAGGTAAGCAGGCTCAAACTGAAGTCGATGTCAATCGATATAGACAAGCTTACTGCTGAACAGGTTGAATATTTAGCCACCAGTAGCGAAGGGACATAAGTACAGAATACAGAAATCAGACAGCAGATGACAGCGATTTTGTTTTCTGTCTTCTGTCTTCTGAGTTCTGCCATCTGAATCATTTCTAATTATGTACAAAGGTCAAGGAGCAATAAACGGGCGACGAACGACAAGTGACGAGACCTTGGCAAGCTCGGTCGAGTCACGGCGGGCAAAGTCTTTTATGGCGGTTGGACCTACGCTTCATTACAGCCATAAAAATGTGCAGAGATGCTGGCTGCTTGCTGTTGTGGCGTTTGGCCTGGTCTGTCTTTTTTTCTCAGAGATAGTAAGTGGTTCTTTATGGTCGTTTAGTCTTAAAGCAGTAATTTCTCCGAGACTTTGGCGTCTTGACCGGTTTAGTATGGCCGGTGTGAGCATATTTGAGTATCCGTGGCAGATCCTTGTATTGGGATTGCTAATGGGTATTTTTGCGATTGTACCGGTGCTGACATCACAGCTTTTGAGCTTTCAATACAGTCTTATTTTTATCTTGGAGGTATTTTTCTTAGCCAATTTACCAGCCTTTGCGTTGTGTCTTTTAATAAGCTGTATAGCCGTAGCTTGCCGTCCTCTTCGTTTTCGCTCCCGTTTTGCTGCAATAGCTTTGTGTGCGGCTCCTCAGCTTCTTTATTGGGGATGCTACGGCGGTGCCAGGGGCGTAGAGCCTATTAAATGGGGATTTTCTTTTGCACCTTGGGTTTGCGCTTGGTTTATTGCTTTGGCAATAGCGGGATTGGTTCTTGGTATAGGTCATTTTACACGTTATAAGCCGGGCCTTGTTTGGATGTTTACCTCTGTTTTCTTTTTGTTAGCTGTCCTGACCTTTGAAATTCGAGTGGGCCTTGATGAATTAGATTATCAGCTCTATGTGGCCAAAAATAATCCGGAATACGTGAGCGAATTTCATGACCACAGTATAACGGAGGCATTGGACAAAACAATCAAAGACCCGACCGTAAGAAAATATTTGACAGGCTTCTTTTATCCTGATGAATCAATTCCGCTGCGGAAGGAGCTTAAAAAGGAAATACAGGTTCAACTAAGCTATGATCGTTGGCCGAGCTGGTTCATAGTACCCGACGAGTTAAAGTATCAGATAAAAAGGCAGTGGCTCGACGGGCAGTACGATTTGTTTATCAATCCGCCCAAACCCTGGTGGATGCCGTCATTACTTTATACTGAGTTTCAAAAAAGTCGCTATGTAAGTGACCGGATGCCCATAGCGCTATACTACAAAGCGCTTTTGAATGAATACAAGCCTGATATCGAGCTGCTGGAGCAAAAAGAGCTGTTGCATTTCTACAATGACTATCCACACCGTGAGTCTATGCTGATATGGTATCGTCTTTATGACGACTTTCCCCAGAGCCCTGAGTCGCTTGAAGCACGATGGCGTATTGCGAGGCATTATGCGGGCCTGGATTTATTTGAGCAGGCTGATGAGCTTCTTGCTGAGGCACAGAACATTCTTGTAGAGCGTCTGAATCTGCTCAAACAAAAACAGGCGGATGAAAACAGATATTTTAGTCAGTTTTCCGCCTTCACCAAACCGGCAGAGTCTGCAATGACGGAAATCAAGCTGGTCGAATTACAAAGAAAGCTGGCTCAGCTCCGCGTTCTCATAGGACCGGAAAATCGAACCCAGCAGGCTGACTCAAGAAAACGCCTGGTGGAATTTGTTATGTTGAATCAGCACAGCCAGGATTATTCGAGGCGTATCAACAGCTTGTTGGAACAAATGGGTGAGGATGACCCACTTCGTGATAATGTTTTGCTTGCACAGGCCAAGATGATTGCTGATGAGCAGCGGCGGGCTGAACAATTAAGTAAGCTCCATAAAGAATTTCAGAATACCGACGGCGGAATGCAGGCTCTATACGAGTTGGCATTGCTGAAAATCGTGCTGTGGCGCAAGCACAGTAAAACAAGCTTGGAGCAGAATAAAAAGTACTTGGCCGATGCCAGAGCAACCCTAACGAGCTTCATAAGCTTATATCCTGACAGTATTTATATAGAACAAGTCCAAAACAATCTAAATGGCCTGCCGACAGCAGAATAACGGATAACAGAAGGCAGAAGACAGAAATAACCTGTTCGATTATTTTGTTCTTTGCATTTTGTTTTCTGCAGAGAGGAGGATTGATTTTTTCCGGTTAGTTTGCTATCATGGAAATTGCTCGGCTGTTTTTCTTGGACAGAGAGATGAAAACTCCTAATATGCCTATTTCTTCCGACGGAGCGAGTGGTAAGATTCTGCTGGTGGGTGACATCAACAAAGCCTTTTTTGATGCCGACACCATTACGGCGGAGCTCTGTGAAGTCTCTAACAATATACCCGATGCGGTTAATGCTGCTTCGAAAAATAACTTTACAGCAATTGGTATTGTGATGGCTGGAATGTCGGCCAGATTGAGTTCAGCCCTTAAGACCTTAAGAGAAACCAACTCGAAAGCAAAGATTATTCTTTTAGCGCAGATGTATGAGGAGCCGATAGCCAGACAGTTCATCAATCCCTCTTCCAACGGCACAAGCGTGGCGGATGATTATCTGATTTGTCCTGTCCAGGTAAAGAAACTTTATGAATCAATAATGCCTGCTGTAGATTATGGGCGTGCTGATGCCGCTTCAATTATTACTATCAATGAAAAGTTAGAGAGGAGAATAAAACAGCTTGAAATATTGGCTACAACGGACGATTTGACGGGTCTGAGGAATAGAAGATATATATGGGAATTTTGCCGCCAGATTTTAGAGCATGCCAAAAAGGAAAAGGGGCAGGTGACGCTGCTTGCTTTTGATATCGATAACTTTAAGCATTATAATGACGTTTACGGCCATCCGGTAGGGGACAAGATTCTAAAGCAGGCTGCTGTTTTAATGCAGCGTTGCTGCCGTGCACACGATGTGGTTGGCAGGATTGGCGGTGACGAATTTGCAGTTGTTTTCTGGGATCCAGACTTGGATGGTCGGCACAAAGCGGTCGATATGGAAACTGAAAGACGCTCTGCATCCCGTTCAGGACGGGACCATCCTCAGGAAGTAATTTTCATAGCAAAGAGATTTATAAGGGAATTGGAGAAGGCGGAGCTGAATCTCTTGGGTCAGAAGGGCGAGGGAGTTCTTACAATAAGTGGCGGCCTGGCAGGTTTTCCACGCGATGGTTCTGATCCACAGGAGCTTTTCCAGGAGGCGGATAAAGCACTGCTGGAAGCAAAGCGCAGCGGCAAAAATAGGATATATTTAGTTGGTCAGCCGCAGAGTGACATCGCTGACATTAAATAGATTTTAGATAATTGCTGCTGTAAGCGTTCATATTTTGAAGTTTCTTAATCACGTACCTATGGCGGACTCCTCTCAGCAAGGAAAGAAGCAAAAATTATTTGAATAAATTGTGTTTGAAAAGAAATTGAAGATATGAAAATTAAGAGCACCAAACCAACTATGTCCCCACCTTAACAGCTAATCTTTCAATTCAGCCGTCAATATGGATTTGTTGCTTATTTTACGTAACAACTTTGTCCGGCAAAACCACCTTTTCAGACTTTTAAGATTATACCTATTCAGAGCATTGCGAAGATGAGTATAAGGAGACGTATATGCGTACAATTCTTACCACCGCGATTCTTTTATGTTTCAGTAACATATTTATGACATTTGCCTGGTACGCCCATTTGAAAAATCTCGCACATCGTCCGTGGATTGTGGCGGCTCTTGTAAGCTGGGGGATAGCGTTTTTTGAGTATCTTATTCAGGTGCCGGCCAACAGGATCGGCCATCAGGTATTAAATGTTGGCCAGCTCAAGATTATCCAGGAGATAGTGACATTGTCCGTTTTTGTTCCTTTTTCGATTTTATATATGAAGGAGCATATTCGCCTGGATTATCTCTGGGCAGGCCTGTGTATAATGGGTGCAGTATTTTTCGTATTCCGCCAAAAGCTATTCGGTGCGTGATTTTATATTTTAGTTTGACACTCGCACGATAAATCAATAGACTGATTTGCAAGAATAATTTATAGAATGCAGGTAAATATGATAAAAGCGATAATAGAGCACAAACAAGAGCTTCATAACCTTTGTCAGAAATTCAACGTCAAGAGACTGGATGTTTTTGGATCGGCTTTATCTGAAAAAACATTCGTAAAACACAAAAGCGATATTGATTTTCTTGTTGAATTTGAGCCGATGGAAGCGGTCCAGCACGCCAGATCTTATTTCGGATTGCTTCAATCTCTTCAGGATATACTTTCATGTAGGATAGATTTAATTGAGATAAAGGCTGTGCAAAATCCATATTTTCTTAACTCAATCAATAAAAATCGGAGTCGGATATATGCAGCCTGAAAGTGCAAAATATCTTTATGATATTCTTAAGGCCTGCGAGGCAATCCTGCAATTCACAGAAGGTAAAGATTTTAAGGATTACGAGGAAGATTTGCTTTTGCGTTCTGGGGTAGAGCGTCAATTTATGATTATTGGAGAGGCCTTGAATCAGGCGGTTGGAGACGACCCGGAAATCGAGGACTTAATACCGGAGAGCAGGGAAATTATCAACCTTCGCAATATAATTGTACATGGTTACGCTGTTGTCGAGAACAAAACTATCTGGGGGATTTTACAAGGTGATCTGCCGAGTTTGTACGATCAGGTAAAAGAAATTCTTAGAAAAGCATAAGCGATTAGTGGGATGTAAAAATACTCTTATGTATATGGGGGGCTATTATGCAACGTTCTTTATCTGAAACAGCCAATTATGTCTTGTTGCAATTTAATTGCTTCGAGATCAAAGTACCAAACAATTCAAGATTACTACTCGAATATAAATCAGTATGTAATGATAATGGTAGTTCTCGCGGCTTCATACAGGAAGATGATCCTAACTTTGATATAGCATTAGAAGCTCAAAGGGATTTCAGGCAACTTGAGTTCTTCTTTGATCAAATAGACAATGATGTACAAAAGACCAACTACGGATCTATACTTAAGCAAATAATAAAAGATTCAGTATTTCCGCAAGATGATAAATTAGATAGCTCTGGTCGAAACGCTCAGGCAGAAGCCTTTGTATTTGCTGTTTGCAGGAATTCAGGAATGAATCCTTTATTTGAAGAACCTGATGTTACTTGTCAGGTTAAGGGCAAGAAATATGGAATTGCTGTTAAACGGATAAAGAATTTGTCGAAAATCAAAACACGATTAGTTGAAGGAGAAAGCCAGATCCATAAGGTAGGTCTTCCTGGAATTATTTTTGTAGAACTGACAATAGCGGTGAATCCACAGAATTTTAAAATAGTTACAAATGAAAATGAACAAAAAGTTAGGGACTGGTGGACAGCAAAAATGAGACAGACTACAAATAGAGTATTGAAGGATGTTCACAACGAAGAAGTCAGAGGTATTTTACTTCATGAGTGCTGTCCGATACGTTTTCCAGATGGACAATATTTCCTTAGAGGTATGACGTATGGGATATTAACTGCAAAAAATGAAGAACAGAAAAACGAATGGAAACAATTCAAAGATACATTTGTCAAGGGACTGCCAAATCTAATTCCATAAACTACTATCCTCTTTTTGAGAGTTTGCCTATAACAGACCGATGAGATTTATAAAAGCCGAGCGGTAATCACGCTTGGCTTCTTCCTTGCGCTTATTTTCTTTTGACTCTGTGGAATGTTAAAACTACACTCTTGTACGCCTATTGCGTAGAGAAAAAAAGGTATTTGCCAACTGAAAGGAGCCATGAGATGAAACGGACAATTATTTGCTGGATTATATTACTAACATTGGGTGTTGCACTCGGCGCTGAGGGCGATCCTAATTCGACACTCAGACTAACCGATCCCTTGGCCACGCCCGAAACGAAGGCCCTCTATCGAAACCTTTACAAGGTGGCGCAGGATGGAATCCTGTTCGGTCATCAGGATACGCTCGCATACGGAGTCGGATGGAAGGCTGACGCAAACGATTTTGACAGTGACGTCTATCGTGTCTGCGGCAAGTTCCCCGCTGTCTTCGGCTGGGATATAGGCCATATCGGTACAGACAAGAACATCGATGGCGTTCCATTTGAGAATATGAAGATCTGGATCGCAAAGGGCTATGAAAAAGGTGGGATCAATACGATTAGCTGGCACGCCCGCGTTCCTGGAACAAATGAAAGCTCCTGGACCAAGAAAAAAGTTATTAACCGCCTGTTACCCGACGGGGACATGCACGAGACATATCTGGCCAAGCTGGATGAGGTCGCAGCCTTTCTGGCCGATCTGAAAGGTCCCCAGGGCGAACCGGTCCCCATCATCTTTCGACCATTCCATGAGCACAATGGCAGCTGGTTCTGGTGGGGGGCCGAGTGGTGCACGCCGGACGAATACAAACAGATTTGGCGCTTCACCGTGGATTATTTGAGAAAGACAAAAGGCCTGCACAACATCATTACCTGCTACTCCCCCGATCGTTTCAAAGGCAGCGAAGAGTATCTCGAACGCTATCCAGGCGATGACTACATCGATATCATCGGTCACGACAACTACGGCGATTTCAGGTCGATCCAGACAAAAGACCAGGCCCAACAGGCGTTAGAGATCGTAGTCTCATTGGCCGAGGAGCGGAACAAGATTGCCGCCCTGACTGAAACCGGTGTCGGTCAAGTTGCCGCCAATGCAAACTGGTGGACCGACATACTACTCGAAATTGTCAAGTCCAGCCCCTCGACAAAAAAAATTGCCTGGGTTCTGGTCTGGCGAAACGCCGACAAGCGTCAGAACTACGCCGCTTTCCCCGGTTCGGCAACTGCCGAGAACTTCAAGGCCTTTGAACACGATCCATTCACCTTGTTTATGGAAGATCTGCCTATGATGTATAAATGAGAATATAGAACGTAGATTTTCAAGCCCGAAAAAACAAAGGAATGTAATCATGTTGAAATATACCAGAGTATATGTGTGGGTGGCTTTTAGCTTCGTCATTTTGCTTTTTCACTGTTCTTTGGCGAACAGCTATGAAAATTTTGAAGTTGCTGTGTACTGCCGGGCGTACGAAACACGGCAGATGGGAGATCCGAATTGGCTCCAGCCACGCTGGGATGAGCTTGCAAAGCAGGTACATGTTGATAAAGTCTATCTCGAAACACATCGTGACATGATTATAGTCGATGAGGTGACAATCGAAAAAGCCAAGAAATTCTTCGAAGATAGAGGTGTCCGAACAGCCGGTGGAATTACCTTGACCGTTAATGAAAGAAACCGGTTCCAGACGTTCTGCTACACCCAACCCGAATCTCGCCAGCGCGTTAAAGAGATCATTGAGTACACGGCCAGGCTCTTCGATGAAGTCATTCTCGATGACTTTTTCTTCACCAACTGCAAGTGTGAATCATGTATTAAAGCCAAAGGCGACAAAAGCTGGACACAGTTTCGGCTGGATCTCTTGGAAGAAGCCTCGCGAGAATTGATTATTGGGCCGGCCAAGGCTGTCAATCCAAAAGTCACGATGGTCATTAAGTATCCGAACTGGTACGAGCACTTCCAGGGACTTGGCTACAACTTAGAGGCTGAGCCTAAGCTTTTCGACAAGATTTACACTGGCACAGAGACAAGAGACCCCGTCCGAAGCAATCAGCACCTGCAGCAATACCAAGGTTATTTGATTTTTCGGTATCTTGAAAATATAAAGCCGGGCGGCAACGCTGGTGGCTGGGTCGATACCGGCGGCATGTCATATATGGACCGCTACGCGGAGCAGCTTTGGCTGACTCTATTCGCCAAGGCGCCGGAAATCACGCTCTTCGACATCCGCCAGATGCAAAGAGCCATTCGCGATTCGGACCGAAGTCCCTGGCACGGACAACAGACCAGCTTCGACTTCGATGAGATGACCAAACCCATACAGTTGGAAGATGGAAAGACGGTGCAGCCGACCACGATTGCCCGCGCAGCAGGTTACACTTTCGAGCAGGTTGACCGCTTTTTAGGCAAGCTTGGTAAACCCATTGGCGTGAAAAGTTATAAGCCATATCATTCAACAGGAGAGGATTTTCTGCACAATTATCTCGGCATGTGTGGTATCCCCATGGACCTGGTGCCCGAATTTCCGACCGATGCAAATATTATTCTTTTAGCTGAATCAGCAGAGTTTGACGAATCAATCATGGACAGAATCAAGGGACAATTGGTTGCAGGCAAAACGGTTGTGATTACATCGGGCCTATTAAGAGCTTTACAAGGCAGGGGAATCGAAGATATCGTTGAGCTGGAATACACCGACAAAAAGGCTGTGATTCGGGATTTCGTGCTCGGCTTTCGCGGCACATATCAAGCCAAATCGGATATTCTCATTCCGCAGATAAAATATCTGACCAACGATTCCTGGGAGGAAATTTCCTGCTTAGCCAGCGGCATCGGCTATCCCATCCTTCACTCGGCTGATTACGCGGACGGCACTTTGTATGTTCTGACTATACCGGAGAACTTCGGCGACCTATACAACTTTCCAGCCGAGGTATTAACACGAATCAAGGAAACGCTGACACAGGACCTTTACGTCCGGCTGGATGGTCCGAGCGGAGTCGCTCTGTTTGTTTATGATAATGATACTTTTATTGTGGAGTCCTTTTTGCCAGAGCTTGTAGATATTAATATTGTAGTTACCAAGCAGGTTAGTGGACTTCGTGACATACTCTCCGGCGAGATGCTTTCACAGAGCACAGCGCCTTCGAATCGGGGCATGTTCGGCCGACGAAGAGGGGAAAGAACCAGAGTTGTTTTCAATACACAAATAAAGCCGCATTCTTATCGTGTATTTCAGTGCCAGTAGTTCAGAGGATATTAGGCTATATCCTTCTCAATAGATCAATCTTTACAGATTGCCATTTCCAAGGTCTATACTAATACAGTATAGTACAGTATAGGCCTTGTGTTTATTATAGCATTATGTCAATTTCAAAAGCTGCTATTTGCAAAAGGATTGTGAAAATGAACCGCGCCTCTGTAGGCCGGGAAAACAAAGCCAAACAAAGCCAATCTCAGACGACAGAAGCCTGCCCCTTCGACAAGCTCAGGGCAAGCTCTGAGCGACCTATGGTGAGCGAAGTCGAACCAAGTCGAAGGGACGGAAAACGAACGATGGACGATATACAAGTCGATGGCGCTTACAAACCAGCTTACAAAGAACTTACAAAAAATGCTTACTCTGGATATAACGAGTCGGCAACAGTTGGCACTAATCAGATCGAGGCCAAGCAGGGAATTGAGCTAAAAAATAATAGCGATAAGGTTTTGGTAGAAGGGCGGTTAGGCAACGAATGTGATTCCGTTTCCTCACTTGACAACAGTTCAAAAAACAATGGGCCCGGTAGGATTCGAACCTACGACCAATGGATTATGAGTCCACTGCTCTACCGCTGAGCTACGAGCCCTAATGCTATTGTGACTTTACATCGCAGAGGCAAATGCCGCAAGGAAATTCAATCCGACTTACACGAACATTTTTGGTATAACAAATTCTCTCGTACGTACTTAACTGCATTGTTGAAGATTGTCATTCCGTCACCGTCGGTTTTATCTCTTAAACGGGTCCATCGAGGGTGCTGTGTCGGACGAACGTGTCTTTCCGGATGCGGCATAAGCCCAAGAACTCGGCCTGTCGAATCCGTCAGTCCTGCTATTGAATCTACAGAGCCATTCGGGTTAACAGGGTAGTCACCTTCGTTACCGTTTTCGTCGACATATTTAAATGCGATGTATTCCTCAGTTCTCAATTTCTGTAAAGTTGGTTCGTCTTTGGTGACTACTTTGCCCTCTCCATGAGCGATTGGCAGATAGATTTGTCTACCAGGCTCGATGAAAACGCACCTGTCTGTTTGTGGAGCTAAATATACCCACCTGTCCTCAAATTTACCACTGTCGTTATATGTAATGGTGACTTCCTGCTGGCGAATCTCTCCATTGGAGATATCACCCGGCAGAATACCTGCTTTGACTAACACCTGAAAACCATTGCAGATTCCGAGCACTAATTTGCCATTCTCAATAAATTTTTGTATCGGCTCGTAAAGATGATGCACGATTTGGTTTGCGAGGATTTTACCTGCAGCCACATCGTCACCATAGCTAAAACCGCCCGGAACAACGAGAATGTGATATTGCTCCAGCGCACTTTTATCTTCAATTATCCTGTTAATGTGCATACGCTCAGCCTGTGCACCTGCAAGTTCCAGCGCTTGCTCGGTTTCCATATCACAGTTTATACCTGCTGCCCGTAAAACTATAGCTCTTACTTGTGCCATATTTGTCCCTCGTCTTTCGTTTCTAACGACTACCAATCAAACGTTTTTTGCCAGGACTGTTTCAGTAAATCTATATCTGCCTCGATAACAGTTTTGTTGTCTTCGGTCTTTATGATTAGCGTTCTTTCTTCTGTAACTTTTCCGATTTGTCCGAAGGGTAGATTCAGCATCATTTTTGCGAACGCATCATAATTTTCGGGCTCAACCTCCACGATATAACGCGAGTTTGATTCGCTGAATAACTGTGCATCCGTTCGCGAGCAGTCTTTGCTTTTAGGAAGACCACGCAAGTCAGCTTCTATACCCAGCCCACCGGCGAAAGCCATCTCTGCAAGTGCAACCGCTAAGCCACCCTCGGAACAATCGTGACAACTGACGATAAGATCACGCTCTATTGCTGCTGAGATTTTTTGCGCTATTATAGGGGCCATTTCTAAATCTAACTTCGGGACATTAGCTCCCAATTCGCCTTTGATTTTATAATAGTGTGAGCCGCCCAATTCATTTTTTGTTTCGCCGACTATAAAGAGTAAATTACCGGCTTTCTTTGCATCCATTGTGACGCAACTGTTTATGTCATCAACTATGGATATTGCGCTTATTAGAAGTGTGGACGGTATGGAAATCTTTGACCCATCTTCGCATGCAAATACGTTGTTAAGAGAATCTTTGCCGGAAATAAACGGGGCGCCGAAGGCTATCGCACCATCATAGCAGGCCTGAGCCGCACGCACTAATGGGCCGAACGTTTCCGGCTTCGTACAATCGCCCCAGCAGAAGTTATCCAACAGCGCAATTCTGTCAGCTCGACCACCGATGCATATAAGGTTTCTAATTGCCTCATCGATCCCGGCTAAAGCCATCCAATACGGATCAATGTCACCGTAGCACGGATTCATTCCACAACTGATAGCCAGACCCCTGTCCGAGTTGTATTTGGGTTGTATTACCGCTGCGTCGCTGGGGCCGTCGTTGGTCACACCTGTTAACGGCTTGACCACGGAGCCGCCCTGGACTTCGTGATCGTATTGGCGGATTACCCATTCCTTGCTGGCAACATTGTAAGATGAGAGAATCTGCAAAAGCTCATTATTATAATTATCCTTTTCCGCAATCACGGGCTCTACCAGCTTCTGGTTTTGCCAGACCGCCTTTCGAGAGTATTTAGGCAGTCCCTCATGCCAAAATTCCATATTCAGCTCGCCGACTTTTTGGCCGTTGTATCGTAGTGTCAACTTCTTATCGCCTGTGAATCTGCCGATTATCGTTGCCTCGACATTTTCACCTGCGAATATTTGCATAATGGCTTTTAGGTTCTCCGGCTTGACAGCCAAGACCATTCTTTCCTGGGCTTCGCTTATCCAGATTTCGGTGTAATTGAGGCCGGCATATTTTAACGGCACTTTTTCCAGATCGATTTCTACGCCAAGCTCCTTGCCCATTTCGCCCACTGCACCGCTCAGTCCGCCGGCTCCGCAGTCGGCGACCGCCTCATATAAATTGGCTTCATTTGCCTGGAGCAGCACATCCAGGACCTTCTTTTCCGTTATGGGATTACCGATTTGCACGGCGTGCGAAAAGATTGTTTCGTGCTCATGTGTCATTTCACCACTGGAGAAGGTTGCTCCGTGTATTCCATCCCGGCCGGTTCTGCCGCCGACAACTACGACGAGATTTCCAACTTGCGGATTGTCGAAGCACTTATTTTTGTCAATTAAGCCGATGTTGCCGCAATATACCAAAGGATTCGCCAAGTATCTGTCGTCGAAATAGATTGCGCCGTTGACAGTCGGTATGCCCATTCTGTTGCCGTAGTCGCGCACGCCTGCAACTACGCCTTTCATAATTCTTCTCGGATGCAGTACTCCTTTAGGAATCTCTTCGAGTTTTTTATCAGGCGGGCCGAAACAGAATATATCCGTATTGGCGATGGGTTTCGCGCCTAAGCCTGTAGCCATAGGGTCGCGAATCACGCCGCCTATGCCGGTAGCCGAGCCGCCGTAAGGGTCGAGTGCCGATGGGTGATTATGTGTTTCCACCTTGAAACATATCGCTGAGTCTTCGTCAAATTCTACTACGCCGGCATTATCGGTAAATACGGATATGCACCATTCCTTACCAAGCTGTTTGGTGGCTTTGAATATGGTATCTTTCAGCAGATTATCAAAATGTATCTGCTGGCCGTCGATTGTCATATCAACAGCGCTTTTGAGCGTTTTATGCACACAATGCTCGCTCCATGTCTGTGCGATTGCTTCCAGCTCGACGTCGGTGGGGTCTCTATCGAGCTGTCGAAAATACCTTTGGATTGTCTGCATCTCGACCAGATTCAAAAAGAGGTCTTTTTCTTTGCTCAATGCCATCAATCCATTGTCATTGAGGTCGCGGATAGGCCAATGCACTATATTCAGTTCGTATGGTTTTAGATGCGGACTTGGCGGTTCTGTTTCATTGCCGATCAGCACAACCTCGATGCAGTCATTAGCTAAGATTTTTTTTGCGATTGTTTCGACTTTGTTCGATTTTATGTCACCAAGCAGGATATACTTTCGTGCGGTGCGGACATTATTGGCCTTGACACCCATATCAGTAAGTGCTGCCATAACGGATCCAGCTACGGGATCGGTGACACCGCTTTTTAAGTGCACCTCAATCAGTGTAGCCTTTGCCAATCCGGCCGGTGGACCGCTTCTGCCGATATAATACTCTTCGCAGACCGGATCAGCTAAAAGCTCTTTTGCCAGACGCTTTGCGAAGGTCTCATCGAAGTCAGCCTCAATCAAGAAGGCTTTAGCCGATTGAACCGCTTCGACTGAGCTGATACCCAGCTCTTTAACATCTTCCAGCACGCTGCTGCCATGCACATCGGCAAAACCCGGCTTATTAAATACCTCAAAACGCCATTGTCTCATGATATAAATTCCTTCTGTTTTATTTTATAGTTTATCATAGCAGCACGTTTAGCTCTTGCAGCTTCAAGCAGTTTTTCAATCTGTTTTTTGTCTCCGTTCTTTATTGCTCTTTTGAGCTTTGATAATTCCTCTATGATTTTGTTGATTCCGCGGTTGATGTTACCTGTATTTGTCAGCAGTACATCGGTCCATATATTAGCCGGTCCGGATGCAATTCTGGAAGTATCTATGAAGCCTTTGCCGGCAAATTTCAACTCTTCACCTTTATTGGCATTTATCAGTGCCGCTGCAGTCACATGCGGCAAATGGCTGACGTTCGCCAAGATTCTATCATGTTCTGTCGGCTTCATATATTTCACCCTACAACCGAGGTCAGACCAGAATCTCTTAAGTGTCAGCACAGCCTGGCGATTGGTCTTTTTCGTCGTTGTCAAAATGCAAATGGCCTGGTCGAATAAATCATCTCTGGCAAATTCTATGCCTCGTTGTTCTGAGCCGGCAATCGGGTGCGAGCCTACGTAATGCACCGTTTCGGGTAGTACCTTGTTGGCCCAACGGTGGGGCATGATTTTTGTCGAGCCGAGGTCGGTTACAATGCTTCCTCGTGGTAATACACCGGCAATAGTGCTAAAGATTTTCTCGAATGTGCAAATGGGAGTAGCCAGGATAACCATGTCTGCCTGCGATACACTTTTAGTTATATCATCGGCGATCTCGGTTGCAACAGCCAGATTCTTTGCTTTTCGGCGAGTAGCGGGACGGTGCGCGTAACCTGTTACTTTTACGCTGGGCAAAGAGCGTAAAATCGTTAAGCAGGCCGATCCTCCTAAAAGACCAAGCCCGATAACGGTTATTTGCCTTAACTCTTTCACTGTAAAGACCTTATGAAAAAACAGTGGAAAATGATTTATGCTAAAAACTATAGCAAGTTGCATCGGATGTCAATTTTTTTCTTTAATTTGTGCTATGAAAATGTTAACATTCTCATCTTTAGAAAGGGCCAACGGATATGGCTAAACAAAAAGAAGTCCCACACATTGTGTGGGCAGTTTTTTGTGTGGTGTATCTTTTTGTTGCATATCTATGGTGACATCAATCGTTTACGGCTAAGGGAAATACTCAAGAATTAAAATGCCACCTAATTACGGTAACAATCAGTATCCGGACTTTGAAGAAAAGGTAGCTGACCTTGACCGTCAGATGAATGAGCTACGCAAGCTCAGTTCTGTTAAAGGCATTGATTATTCCACCGAGATTCGTCGCCTGCAGCAGGAGCAGGTTGCAGAGCTGAAACGTATCTATTCAAATCTGACCGCCTGGCAGATTGTCCAGGTTGCTCGTCATCCGAACAGACCTCTTCTTACCGACTACCTTGACCTGATGGTAAAGGATTTCCGCGAGCTGCACGGCGACAGATGCTTCGGCGACGACCGGGCAATCATAACCGGCATCGGACAGATAGCGAGGAACAGGGTATTAATCGTCGGACAAAACAAGGGCAAAACGATGAAGGAAAAAATTGCCTGCAATTTCGGATGTTCTAATCCTGAAGGTTATCGCAAGGCGATAGCTAAAATGAAATTTGCAGAAAAGTTTAACATTCCCATCGTTACACTCATAGATACGCCGGGCGCCTATCCGGGCATCGGGGCCGAAGAACGCGGCCAAGCTCGGGCGATAGCGGTCAATCTTACAGAGATGTCACGACTAAGAGTGCCGATAATTTGCATTTGTATCGGTGAGGGCGGCTCAGGCGGCGCCTTGGGAATAAGCGTAGGCGATAAACTGGCGATGCTTGAATATGCTTATTACTCGGTGATATCACCTGAAGGCTGTGCAGCAATTCTTTGGCGGGACGGCTCTCAGGCAGCCGATGCCGCAGAGGCACTTAAGCTGACAAGCAGGGATTTAATAAAGCTGGGATTGATTGATTCAATTATTCCGGAACCGCTCGGTGGAGCACACCGTAACGTGCACGATACTGTATATAATGTCGAAAGGTACATCGCTAAGACTTTAGCCGACCTCAAGCGCACCAAGATTGATAACCTGCTTGAGAACAGATACCAAAAATGGCGTTCAATGGGAACCGAAGCAGCAAGCAAAAGAAAGCTGCGTTTGCGTTTGTTACCTGTAAAATCAACCGCAAAAACCGCATCGACCGCAGCAAGTCGCCTGCAACGGACTGCTAAAGTTTAATTTGTTTTTTTCTGCACGAGGCAGAGTATATCAACATTCTGGCTCACGTGAGCCTAACGGGAAAGGAGGACCGCAATGATAAAGTGGAAACGGATTCCAACATTCTTATTTACCTTTGCTTGTTTACTCACCCTCATTGGCTGTGACGATATCGAGAAGCAAAAGGCTCTCGCTGAAGCCGATCAAGCCAAAGCACAAGTGGCAAAGCTCCAAGATACTTTGGACAAAACTCAAAGCGAAAAAGACAACTTTAAAGCGGGGGTTACCAAGCTGTCAGATTCGTTGCGTGAAGCTGAGGCCAAACTCGCTGATGTAGTTCAGGCAAGAGACAACTTGAAGGACCAAATCAGTGAAATTACTACATCACGTGATGAGCTGCAAAAACAGGTCATTCAGCTTACCGAGTCACGTGATAATTTACAACAGCAGGTCGAAGACCTGACTCGGTCGCAGGATGAGTTACAACAAAAAATCGATGCAATCACCAAGGTACGAGATGGTCTGCAAAAGCGAGTTACTGAGCTGATTGGATTTTGGGTGGCGGCACTTACGGATGCAAGAGACGCCAGGGCCGAGATTCAGAAACTCACAGCTCAGTTACAAAGGCACGTAACAGATATTGCCAGGCTTAACAACCGCATCAAAACACTGCAACTATCTTTTGTGCAACTGAAGGAAAGGCTTGAGCAGATGACAGTATCTCCCATCAGCCAGCTATGATCTGTCAATTAAAGTTTTCCGGTTAAAAGTTATCAGTTGAATCAGGTGTTTGTGATTTCTCGCGGGTCTTTGCCTTCTTCGATAGCTGCTATCTTATTTACTCTTCTTTGATGTCTTCCGCCGGCGAACTCGGTGTTTAACCAGACTTCGACTATTTTTCGCAGCATTACCTCTCCGATTTGGTCGCCTGACAGACAAAGAATATTTGAGTCATTGTGGTCACGTGAAATATGAGCGCATAGCTCGTCATGGCATAGAACAGCTCTGATACCTTTTATTTTATTCGCGGCTATGCACATTCCAAGGCCGGTTGCACAAGCCAAAATAGCTCTATCAGCCTCTTTTTTTGATACGGCCATTGCT